>Ga0154507_122_pt1 | contig 171944 bp, 164 predicted proteins | sample RifGroE1_FD_115986 | JGI IMG/M metagenome (GOLD analysis project Ga0154507, IMG submission 115986) | Burkholderiales bacterium GWE1_65_30
CTCGGCCGCGGGCGTCTCCGGCCCGGTGGTGATCAACTACACGATCGTGGACCAGGACGGCGGCACCGACAGCGCCACGCACACGGTGAACGTGGCCAACCAGCCCCCGGTGCTGGTGGACCCGGACCCCACGCCCGGGACGCCCGGCATCGACCCGACGGACCCGAACAACCTGATCGTGCCCGGGGAAGACGGCACAGCGGTGACGGTGGACCTGGACAACTACTTCAGCGACCCCAACACGGGTGACACGCTGACGATCACGCCCGACCTGAGCAGCCTGCCACCGGGGGTGACGGCCAACTACGACCCGGTCACGGGCGAGCTGACGGTGACGCCGCCGGTGGACAACGCCGGACCGGTGGTCATCCCGGTGACGGTGGACGACGGCAACGGCGGGACCTTCACGGGCACGATCACGATCGAGCCGGTGAACCCGCCACCGCTGGCCAACGACGACACACAGGGCGTCAGCCCTGAAACCGCGACGGTGGTGAACCTGCTGGGCAACGACAGCGATCCCGATGGCGACCCGCTGACGGTGAGCACGGCCACGCTGGCCAACCCGAGCCAGGGCACGCTGGTGCAGGTGGGCAGCGACTGGGTGTTCACCTCGGCCGCGGGCGTCTCCGGCCCGGTGGTGATCAACTACACGATCGTGGACCAGGACGGCGGCACCGACAGCGCCACGCACACGGTGAACGTGGCTCCTTCCCCGCTACCACCCGAGCCCACACCTGCACCGACACCCGCTCCACCGCAGCTGCCCGCTCCAGCACCCGCGCCGGAGGTACCTGATGCGCCGGTGTGGGAGGGCCCGGCTACACCGGATACCGGCTCAACCGCTATTTCGTCTCAGCCAGGGAGTGCTTTGCACGTGCTGTACGCGGTCAGTGAAGCCAGCAACGAGCGGGGCATGTTCACCTCTTCGCTGGGCTCCGCCGGTCTGGATGCAGCCCTTATGGGTGAAGCCATGAGCCAGCCGCCAGACAGCCTGATGTTTGACAGCTCAACCTGGGTCGATCAGGTGGGCCTCATCAAGGAAGCCGGCCCGGGTGAGGTGCAGATGGTCGCACCAGCGCTGCACGTGCAGCATGCGGTTCGACACCAACCGATCGTCACGGAGCAGGGCCTGTTTGTTCAACACGCCGTGCGGGCGTCGCAAATGGAATCGCGTTTGCGAAATGCCATCGTCGACGCCCACAACTCGGCCACAGCAGGGTATGGAAGCCTGCTGGACTCGTTCGCGCAGGGCGCATCCAAGCCTGACGGCACCGTCGCGTCGGTGGCGGAAGCAGAGCCACAGCCAGCACGTCCACAACAGGCGATCGTCCGTGGCGAAAGCGAAGCTGCGTCGCAGGCCGTGAAGGCTGGTGACGAAGCGCCGGTGCAAAAAAAGGCGGTTGAGTTGCCCCGCGCGGCCCAGGGCTTCCGCGCCCAGGTGGAGCGCATGGCCAAGGACAGATTGCACGGCTCGCGCCCCATCACACGATCCACAACGGTCAAAAGCTGAACACCAATTTTTCGAGAACATGAAGATGAACAAGACCCCTTCCGTTTCCCTCCGCGCAACCGGTTTCCTGCCGCGCAGCCTGGTGATGTTGGCCGTTGTGGCCGTTGTGGCTGGTTGCAGCGTGACTCCCAAGACGCTGACGCAGGACGAAGTGCGGGACCGGGTGAAGTCCGACACCGAGCGCATGTACACCGATCAGGCCCCGATCACGGCGCCGATCAGCATGGAAGAGGCGGTCGCCCGGGCACTCAAGTACAACCTGGACTACCGCCTGAAGAAGATGGAGTCGGCCCTGGCCATGGGTCTGACCGACCACGCCAGCTACGACATGCTGCCGCAGCTGGTGGCATCGGCCGGTTACCGCGAGCGCAGCAACTACTCGGGCGGCACCAGCATCGGCATTCTGGACGGCCAGGTGTCGGACCGCCCGACCTCCTCCGACGAGCGCAGCCACTCGTTGCGCGGCATCGAGTTCTCGTGGAATGCACTCGACTTTGGCGTCTCCTACTACCGCGCCCGCCAGCAGGGCAACCAGTTCCTGATCGCGGAAGAGCGCCGCCGCAAGGTGGTGCAGAACATGCTGCAGGACGTGCGCGCGGCCTACTGGCGCGCGCTGGGGGCCCAGCGCCTGAACGCCCAGGCCGACGACATCCTGCAGCGCGCCTCGCTGGCCCTGTCGCGTTCACGCGAAGCCGAAACGCAGAAGATCATCCCGCCGGGTCTGGCGCTGGCCTACCAGCGCGCCCTGCTGGACGCCACCACTCTGCTGAACCAGCGCCGCCAGGACCTCGAGTTTGCCAAGCGCGAACTGGCGGCGCTGATGAACGTCCTGCCGGGCGCCGACTTCGTGCTGGCCGAAGCCGTTGAGACCCAGCTGCCGGTGGCGCCCAAAGACATCGGCAAGCTCGAAGAAATGTCGCTGCTGCAGCGTCCCGAGCTGCGCGAAGAAGACTACAGGAAACGCATCAGCGCCGATGAAGCCCGCAAGCAGATCCTCGGCATGTTGCCCGGCATCACACTCAACTACGGGCGCCAGCACGATTCCAACCGGCTGCTGTACAACAACAGCTGGAGCGAAGGCGGCCTGAGCCTGGCCTGGAACCTGATGCGTCTGGTGGCGCTGCCATCGATGAAGAACGCACAGAAGTACCAGGAACAGACCGACGAAGCGCGCCGCATGGCGCTGTCGATGGCCATCCTGACGCAGACGCGCGTGAGTGCCGAGCGTTACCGCATGGCGCTGGAAGACTTCCGCCTGGCCGACCAGGCCTCGCAGGTCGATACCCGCCTGGCCGCCTTCACCAAGGCGTCGGTCACCGCCAAGCTGGAAAGCGAACTCGAAGCGATCCGCACCCAGGCCCGTGCCGTGCTGGGCGCCTACCAGCGTGCCAACGCCTACGCCAACGCCCACATCGCGTTCGGCCGCCTGTACAACACGCTGGGATTTGATCCGATCGCCGACGACTTCGAAGCCAACGATCTGGGCACGCTGTCGCAGCGGGTGAAGGCCCACCTGCAGGCCGCCGAAAAAGACGCGTTTGCCCTGTCGTCCAACCTGTTTGGTCACGCCACGGTGGTCAAGGTGCAGCTCGCCGGAGTGGCCGATCCGGTGCAGCAAGTGCGCATGAAGGCGCTGGTGAGCGAGCTGTTGGCCCGGCACCAGATTGCCACCGATGCCCAGGAAGGCACGCCTTTGCTGCTGTCGTTCCAGGCAGCGGGCAAGAACGGGGTTGAAAAGGCGTCCTGGACGGTCGAGGTGAAAGACGAAGCGGGCCAGCCGCAGCAGGCGCGCTTTGCGACTACCATTCCGAGCAACGCGCGGGCTTCGGTGTACGAATCCAGCCTCGTGGCGGCACTCAATGCCAATCTTGGCGAACTCAAATCCTGGCTGAATGTTGACTGACATGTCCCGTAAATCCCTTTGGCGCGCGACCGGCGCGGTGTTGTTTCTGGGCGCTCTGTCCCTGACGGTTTCCGCCCAGACCAACGCGGCCGGTGCGGCCAGGGCGGCTCCCAATCCACCCAAGTCCGCTGCGGCTCCCGCTGCAGCGTCGGCGTCCGTGCGGGTGTTGGTGCTGCCGGCGGGTGAGACTGTGCTGGCCAGTCCCGTTCCCGGGCGCATCGCCAAACTTCACGTGGGCCTGGGCGCTCCTTTCAGACAAGGGGCCACCCTGGTTTCGCTGGATTGCGACGAGCCGCGTGCCCGTCAGGCCATGGCCAGTGCCGATCTGGCGGCCGCCACCGACCAGTACGAAGCCAAGTTGCGCATGCAGGGCCTGGAGCAGGCGAGTGACGTCGAGGTGTCCCTGGCCGCCAGCGCGGTGGCCAAAGCCAAGGCCCAGATCGATCTGTACCAGTTCCAGATTTCGCAGTGCTCGATCCGGGCGCCCTGGAGCGGCTCGACGGCCAAGCTGCACGTGCGCAGCCACATGACCGTCAGCGCCGGACAACCCCTGCTCGATCTGGTGCGCAGCGGCCTGTTGTTGCTGAAGCTGAACGTGCCGTCGAACTGGATGTCGACCCTGAAAATGGGGCATGAGTTCGAGGTGACCATTGATGAAACCGGCAACACCTACGCCGCGCGGGTGCACCGGATCAACAGCCGTGTGGATCCGGTGAGCCAGACCATCGAGCTCGAAGCGACCATGCTGGAGTCGCACGCCGACCTGCTGCCCGGCATGAGCGGGGTGGCGAAATTCACGGGCATGCGGTGAGCCTGAGCGATGTCTGATGTCTCGGATCTGAGCGTCCTGCTGCAGATCGAAGCCCGGGCGCTGGAAGCGCAAACCCTCGCCGCACTCCGCTTCACCATCGTCAACGAAACCCATGCGTTGACGCCCTACCGGCAGGCGGCCCTGTTCGAGCTGGATGGCGATCGGGTTCGCCTGGCGGCCGCTTCCGGACTGGTGAGCGTGGCCAACGATTCGCCGTTTGCTGTCTGGCTCAGCCATTTTGCCCAGCGCCTGCCGCGCGACGGGGCCGTTCACTGTCTGGACCATGCGGACGCCGCTGGCGAAGACACCAAGAGCTGGGCCGAGTGGCTGCCGGAACACCTGCTGTGGGCGCCCCTGCCCGACAGGAACGGCGTGTCCCAGGGCATGGTGCTCTATGCCCGTGAGCAGGCCTGGGACGACGCGGCCATCCAGTTGGTGCAGCGCTTGCATGCCACGTATGGCTATTGTTTTGCCGCGCTGCACCGGAGCACGCAGCGCTCCTGGAGTCGGGCCGGCAAGCTGTTCAAGAGCCGCCGCAACCGCTGGCTGTTGTTCGGCGCGCTGGTGCTGAGTCTGTTCGTTCCGGTGCGGATGTCGGTGCTGGCGCCCGCCGAGGTGATCGCGCTCAACGCCATGGCGGTGGCCGCTCCGCAGGATGGCGTGGTCGGTTCGTTCGCGGTGGCGCCCAATGCGCGCGTCAAGTCGGGCGACCTGCTGTTCTCGCTCGACGATTCCGCATTGCTCAACCGCCAGCAGGTGGCGCTCAAGAGCCTGGAGATTGCCCGGGCCGACGCCCACGTCGCTCAGCAGCGCGCCTTCGACGACGCCAAGAGCAAGGCCGATGTGGCGGTGGCGCTGGGGCGGGTCCGGGAGAAAGAGGCCGAGCTGGCCGCCGTGGACACCCAGGCGCAACGTGTCGAGGTGCGCGCGGAACGCGATGGTGTGGCGATTTTTGCAGACACCAACGACTGGCTCGGGCGTCCGGTCCAGACCGGCGAACGCGTCATGCAGCTGGCCCAGCCGGAAGACGGTGGCATCCTGATCTGGCTGTCGGTGGCCGATGCCATCAATCTGGAGCTGGAGTCGCCCGTGCGGCTGTTCTTGCACACCGAGCCGCTGAGCCCACGCGCCGGTCGCCTGATCGAAGCGAGCTACCAGGCGTCTTTGAGTCCGGACGGCGTCGCCGCCTACCGGCTGCGGGCCCGTTTTGATGTGGACACCGAATTGCCGCGCATCGGCCTGCGCGGCACGGCCCGCATTTCGGGCGACTGGGTGCTGCTGGGCTACTACCTGTTCCGCCGGCCGCTGGCCAGTGTGCGGGAGTGGACGGGGCTGTGAGCACCAGCGCGACGATCCCGCTGCCCCGGCGTGTCAAACGGGCGAAGGTGGTGCCGTTGCCGCGCATCCGCGACGAGCTCGTGGTGTTTCCGGCGGCGGCCAATGAGGACGGTTCCCCGGCCTGGATCATCCAGGACCCGGTCAACAACCGCTTCTACCGCATCGGCTGGATCGATTTCGAGTTGCTGGTTCACTGGGCCCACCACGACGCGGCGGCCCTGGTGAAGGCGGTCAATGCAGAAACGCCGCTCAACGTGACCCTGCAGGACGTGCGCCAGCTGCTGGGTTTCCTGTCCGACAACCAGTTGCTGCGCCTGGATACGAAGGCCGATGTGGCCCGGGTCATCGGCCGCAGTGAGCAGCTCAAGCGGTCCTTGTTCGAGTGGATGGTGCACAACTACCTGTTTTTCCGGGTTCCCCTGGTGAGGCCTCAGACTTGGCTGGCGGCACTGCAGCCGCTGCTGGCCCGTTTGCGGATGCCCTGGGTTTTCGGGATGTTGGGCTTGGTCACAGTGCTCGGCCTGTTTCTCGCCTCGCGGCAGTGGGATGTGTTCCAGCACACGCTGGTGGACAACATGACCTGGTCCGGGGTGTTCGGGTATGGATTGGCCTTGTTGTTCGCCAAGACGGTGCACGAACTCGGCCACGCCGCCGTCGCGACCCGCTATGGCGTGCGCGTGGCGCACATGGGAGTGGCCTTTCTGGTGATGTTCCCCATGCTCTACACCGACACGGGTGAGAGCTGGCGGTTGAAGGATCCCCGCCAGCGCCTGGCCATTGCCAGCGCGGGCATCGCGGTCGAGCTGGCCCTGGCCAGTCTGGCCACCTTGCTCTGGAGCCTGGCGCCCGACGGAGCGTTCCGCAACGGCATGTTTTTTCTGGCGACCACCAGCTGGATCATGACGCTGGCCATCAACGCCAGCCCGTTCATGCGCTTCGATGGCTATTTCATTTTCAGCGACCTGCTGGACCTGCCCAACCTGCACGAGCGTTCCAGTGCCCTGGCCAAGGTCTGGCTGCGCCGCAGCCTGCTGGGCCTGAACGATCCCTGGACGGAAAGCTTTTCGCTCGCAAAACGACGGGCGCTGGTGGCGTTTGCGCTGGGCACCTGGTTGTACCGGCTGGTGGTTTTCCTCGGTATTGCACTGCTGGTGTACGTCTTTTTCTTCAAGCTGCTGGGGATCGCGCTCATGGTGCTGGAGCTGTCCTGGTTCATCGCCAAGCCGGTGTTCAAGGAACTCGCGGTCTGGAATGCGAGGCGGGGTGAAATCGGCGCAGCGCGGATCAAAGGCCTGGTGATGGCCGGGCTGGTGCTTCTGGTGATCCTGTTCTTCCCGTTCAGCAGCCGCGTCACCGGCTACGGCTGGATCCATGCGGCCGATCAGCAGACGATCCATGCGCCCTTTGCCGCGCAGATCGTCACGGTGCCGACCCAGCGCCAGTTCAAGGCGGGCGACGTGCTCTTTGTGCTTGATTCGAGCATGCTGGGTATCGCGCAGGGCAAATCGCGCCAGCTGGCGCTGGCCCGCGAAAGCCAGATCGCCGGGTTGATGGGTGTGCCCGACGGCGAGTCGCAGCGCCAGCTGCTGACTTCACAGAAAGCCTATTTCGAGGCCGAAGAACAGGCCAGTATCGATGAGCGGGCACGGCTGACCTTGCGGGCCCCGTTCGACGGCGAGTTGCACGATGTCGACCATGGCCTGGCGCCCGGCGTTTGGGTCAAATCGCGCGAGCCCCTGGCCATGCTGGTGGACAGCTCGCGCTGGGTGATCGACGCCTTCATTCCCGAAGAAGATCTGGCGCGTGTGGAGGTCGGACAGACTGTCCGGGCGCGAAGGCTCGCGGGCCAGCCGTCCTGGGTGGAAGGTCGCATCGAGTCCATCGATGTGTCGCGGACCACGGTCTTGCCCAGCAGCCTGCTCGATGCCAACCACGGTGGCCTGATCGCCACGGTGAACGAACCCGCCCGCTCGGGTCAGGAGCGTACGCAGGTGGTGCGCGATGCGCTGTTCCGCGTGCGCGTCGTGCTGGACGAGCCCCTGCCGGCCCACCAGGTCGCGGCCGTTCGGGTGCGCATCGACGGGCACGCCGAGTCGCTGATCAGCGGCACCCTGCGCCGACTGGCGTCGATCTTCATCCGGGAAAGCGGGTTCTGAAGACGGCACAGGTGGGGACGCCGCAGGCCCGTGCAACGTGCGATCATTGCCCGCATGAGCATTCTGCGGGTCGCGACCTACAACATCCACAAAGGCGTGCAGGGCCTCGGCCCCGCGCGCCGGCTGGAAATCCACAACCTCGCCCATGCGGTCGAGCAGTTCGATGCCGACATCGTCTGCCTGCAGGAAGTGCGGCGCCACCACCGCAAACTGGAAAAGCACTTCACCCGCTGGCCCGACCTGGACCAGGCGGGCTACCTGTCGCCCGAGGGTTATGAGTCGGTCTACCGGACCAATGCGGTCACGCGGCACGGGGAGCATGGCAATGCGCTGCTGTCGCGCTGGCCGGTGGTGGAATCCTGGCACTCCGATGTGTCGGACCACCGGTTCGAGCAGCGGGGCCTGCTGCATTCGCAGGTGCTGGTGGACGGGGCCGACGTTCATGTGGTGGTGGTGCATCTGGGCCTGATCCATGCCAGCCGGGAGCGCCAGGTCCAGCGCCTGGGCGAGTATGTGGCGACCCAGGTTCCGGCGGGTGCACCCCTGATCGTGGCGGGTGATTTCAACGATTGGGGCGCGCAGCTGCTCAAGCCCATGGCGGCGCTGGACCTGCGCACCTTTGACGGCATCCGCCTGCCGACCTACCCGTCGCGCCTGCCGCTGCTGCACCTGGACCGCATCTTCGTGCGCGGCCTCCAGCCGATATCGGCCCATGTGCCGCATGGTCGGGCCTGGTCACGCATGTCCGATCACCTGCCGCTGATTGGTGAGTTCGAGTTGTGAACGCAGACCGTCCCGGGACCCAGGGACGCCCGGCAACGCAGGGCAAGGCGGTGATGCACAGCGGGAACCAGTTGCTGCTGCTGGTGGGTGGCGCGGAGCTGTTCCCGGCCCTTGTGGAGGCCATGGACGCTGCGCGCCGGGTGGTGCATCTCGAAACCTACATCTTCGAGTTCGCCGGTTCGGCGCTGGGTGTGGCGCAGGCGCTGGAACGCGCGGCACAGCGGGGCGTGCTGGTGCGGCTGGTGATCGATGGCGTGGGCACGCCCAGGGTTCCGGACGAGTGGAAAAGGCGTTTTGCGCAGGCGGGTGTTCGCCTGCGGGTCTACGCGCCGCTGGGTCGCCTGGGTTTGCTGATCCCGAGTCGCTGGCGACGCCTGCACCGCAAGCTGTGTGTGGTGGACGGCACAGTGGGCTTTTGCGGCGGCATCAACATCATCGACGACCAGGATGACGTGGCACTGGGGCGGCTGGTGGCGCCGCGCCTGGATTTTTCACTGCGGGTGGCCGGCCCGGTGGTGGCCGACATGGTGGAGACCATGGAGCAGCTCTGGTGGCGGTTGCAGGCCGTGCGCAAGGCACGGCAGCGCGAATTCAGGGCCGCCTGGGAGGCTTTGCGTGAAACCACGCCGGTGGGGGATTTTTCGCGCCTGCTGGCGCGGCTGGAAGAGGGTTCCGGTGGGGATGCCGGGGTCAATCACAGCAAACCGGATGGCGAAAGCAGCTTGCCGGCGCCCCTGTCCGATGGCCCGCTCGGGGTGGACAACGCACGTGCCGCGCTGCTGCTGCGGGACAACGTCAGCCACCGTCACGATATCGAGCGTGCGTACCTCAAGGCCATCGGCGAGTCCCGGCACGACGTCATGATCGCCAACGCCTATTTCGTCCCGGGCCGCAAGCTGCGACGTGCGCTCCTGATGGCGGCGCAGCGCGGTGTGCGGGTGCGCCTGTTGCTGCACGGAAAATACGAACATTTCATGCAGTACCGCGCCGCCCGTCCGGTCTACCAGACGTTGCTCGGCGGGGGCATCGAGATCCACGAGTACGCGACCAGCGCCCTGCATGCCAAGGTGGCGGTGATCGACCAGCGCTGGGCCACCGTGGGGTCGACCAACCTCGACCCCCTGTCCTTGCTGCTCGCGCGCGAGGCCAATGTCATGACCACGGACCGCCGCTTCTCCGCCCTGCTGCACCGCTGGCTGGCCGACGTCGTCGAGCGGGAGGGCCAGCAACTCGATGCGCAGGTGCTCGGGCAGCGCCCCTGGCACCAGCGCCTGCTGGACAGGCTGGCCTTTGGCGTCATGCGGGCCACACTGTTCCTCACGGGTCACCGTTACTGATATGAACTCCCCCGCCGCGCTGCGCGCGACCCCCTCGAAGGGCGCAACGCGATGCGGCCCGGCAACGCCGGGACCAAAGCGTTCTGGGGTGGGCGCGTCGCCGACATCCGTGTTGATTGACACGCCCTGCAAAACCCCAGACTTCGGCCTGTTATTCGGCGCTTTGGGGGCGGGTGTTAGCATGACCCATGCTCATGAAAACCGAACCTGACATGACCACCGCCGACCCCTTCGACGATGACCAGGGTGTGCCCGTGTCCGTCAAAATCCGCGAACGCATCAAGGCCGCACGCCAGCGCTTTCACTCCAACGACAACATCGCCGGCTTCATCGAACCCGGCGAGCTGGATCAGTTGCTGGAAGAGGTGACGGTCAAGATGCAGGGCGTGCTCGACAGCATGGTGATCGACACCGAGAGCGACCACAACACCGGCGACACCGCGCGCCGCGTGGCCAAGATGTACCTCAAGGAGGTGTTCAACGGCCGCTATGTGCACGGGCCCAGCGTCACCGAATTCCCCAACGCCGAGCACCTGAACGAGCTGATGATCGTCGGCCCCATCACCGTGCGCAGCGCCTGCAGCCACCACTTCTGTCCGGTCATCGGCAAGATCTGGATCGGCGTCATGCCCAACGAACACACCAATGTGATCGGTCTGTCAAAATACGCGCGCCTGGCCGAATGGATCATGGGCCGCCCGCAGATTCAGGAAGAGGCTGTGGTGCAGCTGGCCGATCTGATCCAGGAGAAGACCCAGCCCGACGGTCTGGCCATCGTCATGGAGGCCAGCCACTACTGCATGGCCTGGCGCGGCGTGAAAGACATGGACAGCAAGATGATCAATTCGGTCATGCGCGGCGTGTTCCTCAAAGACCCCAACCTGCGCCGCGAATTCCTCTCGCTCATTCCCCGCAAATCCTGAAGAACACACCATGCTGGTACGTCTGCTTTATGTCAGCCGGGCAATCGACAAGGATTGCGCCAAGACCATTGAATCGGTGCTCGAAACCTCGCGCTCGCACAACATGGGCAACGGCATCACCGGCGTGCTCTGCTACGGCGGCGGCGTGTTCCTGCAGGCGATCGAAGGTGGTCGTGAAGCGGTCAACAAGCTCTACAACCACATCGTTGAAGACGCGCGACACACCGACGTGGTGCTGCTGCACTACGAAGAAATCTCCGAGCGCCGCTTTGGTGGCTGGACCATGGGCCAGGTCAACCTGTCCAAGCTCAACACCTCCATCGTGCTCAAGTACTCCGAGCGCCCGGAGTTCGATCCCTACGGCGTCTCGGGCAAGGTCTCGCTGGCCCTGCTTGAAGAGCTGATGGCCACGGCCAGCATCATCGGCCGTGCCTGATCCGCAGCGGCCGACGCTGCTCGGTTGCGACTTCACCAGTGCGCCGTCCCGGCGCAAGCCCATCACCCTGGCGGTTGGCCACACAGACCGAGGCCGGGTGCTGCTCGAACGCATCGAGCACTTTGAGACGCTCGATGCCTGGGGTGATCGCCTGAAGGACGTTGGCGCCTGGGTGGGCGGTTTCGACCTGCCTTTCGGCTTGCCGCGCGAACTGGTGGTGGCGCTGGGCTGGCCGACCGATTGGACCGCGTGCATGGCCCACTTCGCCAGCCTCAGCCGCGATGACATCCGCGAAACTTTTGCCGGTTTTTGCTCCGCGCGCCCGGTGGGTGGCAAGTTCGCGCACCGCGCCACCGACGGGCCGGCCGGATCGAGCCCGAGCATGAAATGGGTCAATCCGCCGGTGGCGTTCATGCTGCACGCCGGTGTGCCCCGGCTGATCGCGGCCGGTGTCACCTTGCCGGGTCTGCAGGCCGGTGACCCGGCGCGTGTGGCCCTGGAGGCTTATCCCGGCCTGCTGGCGCGCAGCGTGCTCGGCACCACCAGCTACAAGAGCGACGAGAAGGCGAAGCAGACGCCCGAGCGCCTGATCGCGCGCAAGACCCTCATCCACGCTCTGGAGGGCGGCCAGGCGCCGCTGCTGCAGGCCACCGGCCTGCGCCTGAAGCTCTCGCATGCCCAGCGCGACGGACTGGCCGACGACGCCAGCGGCGATGCGCTGGATGCGGTGCTCTGTCTGTTGCAGGCTGCTTTGGCGCAGCAGCAACACGAGAACGGCCACCCGCGCTACGGCTTGCCAGCGTTCGATCCCCTGGAAGGCTGGATCGTCACGGCCTGAGTGGGTGCGTCGGCAGACCGTTCGTCCCGGCCGCTGCCGCTGCCGCTGGCCGGGCTTTCACTGACCTGGGTCAAGCGTGCTGTGCTGCCCAGCGCCGATACTTCGCGGCTGTTCCCCCCTGCCTAGTGAGACCTGCCGTGTTCCCTTCCCTGACCAGGCTGCGCCGCAGCCCCTCACCCATGGCCGTCAAGTCGGTTGAAGGTCCTGGTGCCTCGGGCGCCGCATCACCGGCCCAGCACCAGTTGCACGAAGACGCGCAGGCCCTGCTCACAGGCACGCTGTTTGTTGCTTTGGGTGTCGTCATGTTCCGTCACACCGGCCTGCTGACCGGTGGTACGGCCGGCCTGGCCTTCTTGCTGCACTACGCCACCGGCTGGAACTTCAGCCTGGTTTTTTTCCTGATCAACCTGCCGTTCTACGGACTGGCCTACAAGCGCATGGGCTGGGTGTTCACGCTCAAGACCTTTGCCGCCGTGGCGCTGCTGGCGGTGCTGGCGCAATGGGTCCCGCAGTGGATCACATTTGGCGAACTCTCAACGGGATTTGCCGCTGTCACAGGCGGGCTGCTCATGGGCGCGGGCATGCTGATGCTGTTTCGCCACCGGGCCAGCCTCGGCGGGTTCAACGTGCTGGTGCTGTACCTGCAGGAGCGCTTTGGGTGGCGCGCTGGCCAGGTGCAGATGGTGTTTGACTGCGCCATCGTGCTGGCCGCGTTCGCCGTGGTGGACTGGCAGCAGATCATCTGGTCGGTCGTGGGGGCGGTCGTGCTCAACATGACGCTCGCCATCAACCACCGGCCAGGCCGTTACATGGCCGTTTGAGCCGTTACATCCCTTAACGCAGGGCACCGGGCCCCTGTGTTCCGGCCTAGAGCCCTTGGCCGCACTGGGGCAATACCTTCGCCGATGGACCCGGGATGCTGTCCCAATGGGTCATTGAACTTGCCAGCACGACGCATGCTGGGCGACCAGCGCCGGCCGTTTCCGATGATTCGTCCTCTAAAAGTGATGAATTGTGAAGATTAATAGGCTAAAACACCTTAATTAAGCTTCACTTAAGACCAATTACAGACAATTACTGCATGTATCGAGGGTTTTTTGGTGGTTGCGATTTATCATTGACGTGAGAGAGATTTAGTTCCCTGAAATCATAAGTATTTGAGCGTGGGTGTTCATCTGGCGCAGTTCATCCATGTGTTTCTGGAGGAGGCAGAACTCTTGGCCAAACGTTTGGGAGCAGTTGTCCCCTCACCACCAGGGGCACTTCAAAGGGATCGGTATGACTGCAATATTGAAAACGGAAGCCTGCGCAGGCGCTGTCGACTCATCGGTGGGACCGTCGATTTTCATGAGCTCCGCATTTGCGGGTGCTGAACCCGTTCCCCGCGAGTCACGCACACCCCATTCTTCGAGGGATCTGCTGGTCTACCTGACCTTGGTGGCGTTGACTTGGGGCGCATGGCAGATCAGCAGGCTTCAGCTGTTTGAGGCGGGCGACGATGTCGGTTACTGGCTGGGGGTGGCTGGTGGCGTGATGATGGTCTTGCTTTTTTCCTACCCACTGAGGAAGAGATTCCGCTTTGCCCAGAGTTGGGGAAAAGCCAAATGGTGGTTTCTGGTGCACATGCTGCTGGGCGTCGGTGGCCCGATCCTGATACTGATCCACTCCACGTTTGAGGTGCGGTCCATGAACGCAGCGGCAGCGTTCTACAGCATGATCATCGTTGCGCTCAGTGGCGTGGTGGGGCGGTTCATCTACAGCCGGATCAACCGGGGTCTCCATGGTGAGCAAGTCGACTTGCTGGCGCTGCAGCAGCGAGCGGGTTTGCATCAGCGTGAAGCGCACTCTCGCTTGCGTTTTGCGCCATCGGTGGAGCGGCGGCTCATGGCCTTTGGAAGGCACGAAGTCAGCCTGAGGCCCGGTCTCTGGATGAGCCTGCGCCGCGTGTTCTGGCTTCCTGTCAAGCAGTGGTGGACGTACCTGGCTTGTGTGCGCGAGTTGCAGGGTCCGCTGCAGGATCTGGCTGCGCAAGGTGCCTGGAGCCAGAAGAACCAGGCCAAGCGGCAACATCTGGCCCGCAAACTCGTGCGCCGTTATTTGAACTCGGTGGTGCGAGTGGCCCAGTTCACCGCCTATGAGCGTCTGTTTTCGCTGTGGCATGTGGCGCATCTGCCATTCGTGTACCTGCTGGTGATCAGCGCCTTGTTCCACGTGTTTGCCGTGCACGCCTATTGAACCGGGGCATCGGTTGAAATCATGGCCATCCACACCCCAAGTTTTCCTGGTCTTGCGCAGGCTGCTGGTTTGTTGCTGGATGGTTTTGGGTACGGGCTGGCTGGCGTCCGCCAGCGCCCAGAATATCGAGACCCTTCTGGCGCCTGGCAAGCTCATTCAGGGGCACGCCAAGTACGAGGAGAACTGCTCCGAGTGCCACGTGAAGTTCAATCGACAAGCCATGGACGGTTTGTGCATGGCCTGCCACAAGGACGTGGGGTCTGATGTGAAAGCCCGTACCGGTTTTCATGGCCGCTCCAAGCCGCAGGCCTGCAGCAGCTGTCACGCTGACCACAAAGGGCGCGAGGCCCGGATCGTGGATCTGGACAAGAAAAAGTTCGATCACAACATCTCAGACTACCGGCTCAAGGGCAAGCACCAGGCCGTTGCGTGCGAGAAGTGCCACCTGCCCCAGAAGAAATACCGCGAGGCTCCGCAGGACTGCAACGCCTGCCACAAGAAGGACGACGAACACAAAGGATCCCTCGGACCCAAGTGCGCCGATTGCCACAACGAGTCCGACTGGAAAGAAACCCACTTCGATCACGACAAGAAAACGAAGTTTGCCTTGACCGGCAAGCACGCCGACGCCCAGTGTGCCGACTGCCACAAGAACGACAAGTACAAGGACACGGTCAAGACCTGCATTGGGTGTCACAAGAAAGCAGACGACAGCAGCAAGGGTCACAAAGGCCAGTACGGCGACAAATGCGAGAGCTGCCACGACGCCAAGGCGTGGAAACCCTCGACCTTCAACCACGACACCGACACCAAGTACGCATTGCGTGGCAAGCACCGGAGCACCCGGTGCGCTGATTGCCACACGGGTCATCTCTATCGGGTGCAGCTGAGCAGCGACTGCTACTCGTGCCACAAGAAAGACGACAAACACAAGGAGTCGCTCGGCAAGGACTGTGGCAGTTGCCACAGCGAGCGCGACTGGAAGGAACCTCCCAAGTTCAACCACGACCAGACCAGCTTCCCGCTGCTGGGCAAACACGTGGATACCGAGTGCAAGGACTGCCACAAGAGCGCCATGTTCAAGGAAGCGCCGAAAGACTGTTACGGGTGCCACAAGAAGGAAGACAAGCACGAGAACACGCTGGGCGAGGCCTGCGGTGATTGCCATACCGAGCGAGACTGGAAATCAACGGCCGGTCGTTTCGGTCACGATCGCACCAAATTCCAGCTGCGCAACGCCCATGCCGACCCCAAGGTCAAGTGCAATGCCTGTCACAAAGATCTCAAGAACTACCGCAAGACGCCGGTGGACTGTTACAGCTGCCATCAAAAGCAAGACAAGCACGAGGGGCAGCTGGGCAAGAAGTGCGAAACCTGCCACAACGATCGGACCTGGGAAACCACCCGGTTTGACCATGCGCTCACCAAGTTCCCTCTGACCGGCAAGCACGTGCCCGTCAAATGCGAAAAGTGCCACGAAACCAACCGCTTCCAGGATGCGCCTGAAGACTGCTATGGGTGTCACAAGAAAGAGGACGAGCACAAACTCAAATTTGGTGAGAAGTGCGACAGCTGTCACAACACCCGCGGGTGGCCCATCTGGGACTTCAACCACGACAAGCGCACCGAATACAAGATCGAAGGTGCGCACCTCAAAGTGGCTTGCGAGAGTTGCCACACCGCACCAGCACCCAAAGGCAAGGCCGCAGCGACGGTGGGCAAGAACTGCATCAGTTGCCACCGCAAGGACGATGTCCATGATGGGCAGTTTGGCATGCGTTGCGAAACCTGCCATGCCGTTCAGGACTGGAAAAAGGTCACCACCCGCATGGGGCTGGGTGAGCGAAAGCAGTTGCAGGTGCTGCTGGCAAGCCGCTTTTCCGTGTGGGGATACAGCAGCCGGTTTGAGCGAACAACGGGACCAGCGATGGCCGACACATGGATGGGGCGCACATGAAGCAACGGTGGTTGTCCCGGCGGGGCTTCGCGAGCCTGTGGCTTCAGGGCTTGACGGTGCTTGTGTTGGTGCTGTGGGGTGCGGGCGCCTGGGCGCAGAAGGGAAAGGCCGGATTCGACCACACCAAGACCGGTTTTGCGCTGAGCGGTCAGCACACGGCGGCACGCTGCGAATCCTGTCATGCGCGGGGCATTTTCAAGGGAACGCCCAAGGACTGCGCCAGCTGTCACACCAGTGGCGCACGGCTGGCTCAGAACAACCTGGTCATGCCGGCCAGGCACATTCCGACCACAGAAACCTGTGACACCTGCCACACCGCACAATCGTTCGCGGGTGCCAAGTTCAGTCACGCCACCGTGGTCGCAGGCACTTGCGCCTCCTGCCACAACGGCGCATCGGCGTCTGGCAAGACCCGCGATCATTTGACCACCCAGGCTTCTTGTGACACGTGTCATCGAACAACCGCCTGGCTCCCGGCCACCAAGTTTGACCATGCGGGTGTGGCGCCCGGCACCTGCGCCAGCTGTCACAACGGCAAGCAGGCAACTGGAAAAAGTGCCAGCCACATTCCGGTGCCCGCCAGCCAGTCGTGCGACAGCTGCCACAGCACCAGCGGTTGGACGGGGGCCAAGATCGATCACAGCGGTTTCAATACGGCCACCAACTGTGCCAGCTGCCACAACGGAAGACAGGCCGGCGGCAAGCCGTCCGTTCACGTTGCAACCAGTGCCAACTGCGCGACCTGTCACAGCACAGCCCGCTGGACGGGCGCCAGGATTGATCACAGCGGTTTCAATACGGCCACCAACTGTGCCAGCTGCCACAACGGCAGTCAGGCCAGCGGCAAACCGGCCAGCCATGTGACCACCACGGCCAACTGCGTGACCTGCCACAGCACCACGCGCTGGGCGGGGGCGAAAGTGGACCACAGCCGTTTCAACGCCTCCACCAACTGTGCGAGCTGCCACAACGGCAGTCAGGCCAGCGGAAAATCGGCCAACCATGTGACCACGACGGCGAACTGTGTGACGTGTCACAACACCAGTCGCTGGGCAGGCGCCAAGGTGAATCACAGCGGGTTCAATGCCGCAACGAACTGCGCGAGCTGCCACAACGGGACCCAGGCCGGCGGCAAGCCGACCAACCATGTGGCCACCACGGCCAACTGCGTGAGCTGTCACAGCACCACTCGCTGGGCTGGCGCCAAGGTGAACCACAGCGGGTTCAACGCCGCCACCAACTGCGCGAGCTGCCACAACGGGACGCAGGCCAGCGGCAAGCCGGCCAACCATGTGGCCACGACGGCCAACTGCGTGAGCTGTCACAGCACCACGCGCTGGACCGGCGCCAAGGTGGACCACAGCGGCTTCAATACCGCGACAAACTGTGCGAGTTGCCACAACGGTTCACAGGCCGGCGGCAAACCGACCTCACACGTGCCGACCACGGCCAACTGCGTGAGCTGTCACAGCACCACGCGATGGACCGGAGCGCGTGTGGATCACAGCACGTTCAACGCGGCCACGAATTGCGCGAGTTGCCACAATGGCACCCAGGCCAGTGGAAAGCCGACCAACCATATCACCACCGCAGCCAACTGCGCAACCTGCCACAGCACCGCGCGATGGACCGGAGCGCGGGTGGACCACAGTGCGTTCAACACAGCGACAAACTGCACAACCTGCCACAACGGTTCACAGGCCGGCGGCAAACCGACCTCACACGTGCCGACCACGGCCAACTGCGTGAGCTGTCACAGCACCACGCGCTGGACGGGCGCCCGTGTGGATCACAGCACCTTCACAGCGGCCACCAACTGCGTGACCTGCCACAACGGCACTCTGGCTGGGGGCAAGCCCGGCAACCACATTGTCACGACGGCCAACTGCGTGACCTGCCACCGCACCACCACCTGGACCGGTGCGCGCGTGGACCACAGCACCTTCAACGTCGCGACCAACTGCGTGACCTGCCACAACGGTACGCAGGCCAGCGGCAAGCCGACCTCGCACGTGCCGACGACCGCCAACTGCGTGAGCTGTCACAGCACCACGCGCTGGACGGGCGCCCGTGTGGATCACAGCACCTTCACAGTGGCCACCAACTGCGTGAGCTGCCACAACGGCACTCTGGCTGGGGGCAAGCCCGGCAACCACATTGTCACGACGGCCAACTGCGTGACCTGCCATCGCACCACCACCTGGACCGGTGCACGCGTGGACCACAGCACTTTCAACGTCGCGACCAACTGCGTGACTTGCCACAATGGATCGCAGGCCAGTGGCAAGCCCACCTCGCACGTACCGACCACGGCCAACTGCGTGAGCTGTCACAGCACCACGCGCTGGACAGGCGCCCGTGTGGATCACAGCACCTTCACGGCGGCCACCAACTGCGTGAGTTGCCACAACGGCACCCTAGCCGAGGGCAAGCCCGGGAACCACATCGTCACCACGGCCAACTGCGTGACCTGCCACCGCACCAACACCTGGACCGGTGCACGCGTGGACCACAGCACCTTCAACGTCGCAACCAACTGCGTGACCTGCCACAACGGAACCGCGGCCACGGGGAAACCAGCCAACCACCTGGCCACCACGGCCAACTGTGTGACCTGCCACAGCACAGCGCGCTGGACCGGGGCAAGGGTCGACCACAGCACGTTCACGGCGGCCACCAACTGCATAACCTGTCACAACGGCTCGACCGCCGGGGGCAAGCCCGCCACACACATTCCAACCACGGCCAACTGCATCAGCTGTCACGGAACCACCAGCTTCAGTACCGGAGCACGCATGGACCACGCCTTGGTGACAACCGCTTCCTGCAAGAGCTGTCACAGCGGGACCTATACATCGCAAGGTGCGCAGGCCAAGCCAGCGAATCACATTCCGGAAGGACAACTCTTGAATGGGGCCGCCCTTGACTGCAACGCCTGCCACCGCAGCACCACCAGCTGGACCACCTTGACCATGAACCACAACAACAGTGTGGGCGGGGGCGCGGGCTGGTGCAAGTCCTGTCATGCCAGTGGCACCAACTACCTGGGCAACATGGAGAAGAAAGCCCTGACCCACGAAAGCCGCAACACGGCTGCAACAGATTGTTCTGCCTCAGGTTGCCACCGGCCCTTGGGTAACGAGGGAACGCTCTTCAGAAACTGGGATTGAAGCGACCAACTCTGCGACCCATGTCCTGGGCGCAGCATCAACAATAAACCAAAAAATCGATCGTTATATGACCATGCATGTTGCGCTCCGCAGTCTGATCGCCCCCGTTGTCATCGCCAGCTTTTGCCCAGCTGCGTTGGCCCAGTTGATTGAAGACGTTGAATTGCGGCGCGACGGCGCCAACGCAGTGGTCAATGTGCGGTTTGTGACCGGGATCCAGTTTCAGCGCGTGACCACCGCACGCGCAGGTGACCTGGCACAGGTGTACTACACCGTATTGCCGACCCGGGCCGCGCTCAACTTCCAGGGCAGTCAGCGCCGGGTACCCAACGTGGGCGCGATCCCGGAAATCACGGTGACCGACGAAACAGTCAGCCGGACCAACCTCAATCGCAAACTCATCGTCCGGCTGGGAAAGAAGACGGCTTTCCGGGTCCGTGCGGGCAAGGGCAACCGCAGCATTGAAATTGTGCTGACCGGACTGGGGGACTCGGTTCGCCTTTCCACGACACAAAGCCCCTCTGCGGCCCTCGCACCCGGTCAGAGTTACATCGTCACCTTGCAGTCGTCCGCGGACCCGGGGCACTTCCTCCAGTCGTCGGTGCCTGCCCGTTTGCAGCAATACCAGACGTTCACCTCGCGTCGCACGGTGGACGGGCGCACCCTGCACGACATCAACATCGGCTACTTCGGTTCGCTTCGCGAGGCCAACAGTGCATTGGCCTTGCTCAAACCGCGTTTCCCGCAAGCGACCGTCGTGGCGTTGCAGGCACCGGCCGGAACCGAGGTCGGTCCTGGCAACACGCCTGCCGAGGTGGAAGCCAAAGCCGCGGAACTGATGGCCGCGGCGGTCAAAGGCAATGAAGATGGCAACTTCGCCGCCACGCTGGAGGCCTTGAGTCTGTTGCTCAATTTGCCACCCAACACATCATCGCGTAAAGCGCAGGAGATGATCGGCACAGCGCGCCTGAAGCTGGGCGACCCTGATCGGGCGCGGGCGGAATTTGAAGCCTTTCTCAACCTGTACCCTGAGGGTCCTGACAGTGACCGGGTGCGCCAACTGCAGGCCGGTCTCCCGCCACCGGGGCAGGCGCTGGAAGCCAGATCCGAGGCGCCACCCTCCAACTGGAGTGGCTCGGTATCGACCTATTACTTTGGCGGGCAATCCCGGGAGCGCAACCAGGAATTTGAAGACTCCCCGATCAGTGGACTGCCTGAACTGGTGAGCGACAGCTCGATCTCCGATGCCGATCAGGGACAACTGCAGACCAGCGTGGATCTGAACTGGCGCAACCGCACCGCGGAATCGGATTCGCGCTTTGTGTTCCGCAATGCCTATACGTCCAACTTTGAAAGACCGGATAAAAGCAAGAACCGTCTCTCGGCTTTTTATTTCGACCGCAAGTCCCTGACCAATGGCACCAATTTCCGTGTGGGTCGTCAGTCGCCCCTGGGCGGTGGTGTGCTGTACCGTTTTGATGGCGCGCAGGCGGGCTATACCTTCCAGCCAAAGTGGCGCATCAATGCGGTAGCCGGTGTGCCCGCCGATGATTTGCTGCAGACCAAGCGACGCTTGTACGGTGCTTGGATCGATGCCGAAGCCTTGACCGACAAGATCAGCGGCAGCTTCTATTTCAACCAGCAGACCATCGATAGCGAGGTCGATCGCCGGGCCGTGGGAACCGAACTTCGTTATTTCAGCGGTGGAGTGTCGATCACCTCGCAGCTTGACTACGACACCATCATCAAAGGATTGAACATCGTTTCGGTGCAAGGCACCTGGCAACGGCCCGACACCACCGTCTACAACTTCCTCTACGACAGGCGCACCACACCCATTCTGTCCCTGGGCAACATACTGTTCTTCCAGGATCCGAACCGGCCTCTCGTCGATCGGGTGGATGGGCTGCTTGCCAACAGCTCGGTGGAGCAGTTGCGCGAACAGGTCAAGGGCGTTACGGCCGAGCAGACCCAGTTCCTGCTGGGCGTGACCACGCCATTTGCGCCCAACTGGCAGATTGGTGGCGACATCCGTTACACCAACGTGGGCGCGGTACCGGCTGTGCCAGCGATCAATTTTCCGGCGCAACCCAGCACGGGCAATCTGTGGGGCTTGGGCGGACAGCTGATCGGTACCAATCTTTATTCGCAGAGCGATACCCACGTTTTCCTGGGCACCTTGCTCAGCGGGCCGAGCTACAGTGGATACCTGCTGTCCTACAACAACGCGACATCGATTGGTGAAGGCTGGCGACTGGAGCCTTCGCTGCGCTACTACCAGCAAAAGGACGACACCGGTGTTCGACTGAACCGGTGGACGCCGGGTGTCCGCCTCACTTACCGGATGAAGCAGGCGACACTTGAATCCGAGCTTTCCTACGAGCGAACCCACAAAACAGGGCCGACGATTGACGAATCTTCTGACCGCCTGTTTTACTACCTTGGCGCACGCTACGACTTCTGACGTGCCCGACCTTCCGTTGCTGCAGGTCTCTGGTCTGGCGTGCCGTCGTGGCGCCGACTGGCTGTTCCGCGATCTGAATTTTTCTGTCCGACCGGGCCAGCTGGTGTGGCTGCGCGGTCACAACGGCAGTGGCAAGACCACCCTCCTGAGAGCGGTTTCGGGCTTGACCGATCCCGACGAAGGGCATCTCATCTGGGCGGCTTCCAGCCACGCAGCGCATGAACCCAGAAGTCAACGTCTGGTGTATGTGGGTCACCTCAATGCCATGAAAGATGACCTCACCGTGTGCGAGTCGCTGCAGTTCATCGCGCGGCTGCACGGACAGGATGGCAGTCGTCCCCGGGTGCTGGAAGCCTTGCGCTTGCTGGGCATGCACCACCGCCGGAACGCGGCCGTGCGCACGCTTTCGCAGGGGCAGCGGCGGCGCGCGGCGCTGGCGCGCCTGGTCCTGGAATCGGATGCTGCACTGTGGGTGCTTGACGAGCCCTTTGATGCGCTGGACATCGCCGGTATCGACACCGTGAACGGTTTGCTGAAAGCCCACCTGGCGCGCGGTGGCAGTGTGTTGCTCACCTCACACCTGCCACTGGATGCGTCGGCCTTGCCGGCCACTGAGCTGACGCTGGGTCCGGAAGCCGCGGCATGACGGCCGGCATCCTGTTCACGGTGGCCGCGCGCGACCTGAAACTGGCCAGGCGGCGCCGGATCGAGGCCTTGTTGCCGGTGGTGTTTTTTGTCGTCGCGGCCAGCCTGTATCCCTTTGGTGTGGGACCCGAACTTCAGATGCTGAGAGAGATTGCCTCGGGCATTGTGTGGGTCTGTGCTCTTCTGGCAGCCATGTTGTCGTTGAATACTTTGTATGTTTCGGATTACGCCGACGGTTCACTGGAGCAGATGGTCCTTTCCCGCGAATCTTTGGTGCTCATCGCTGCGGGCAAAGCGCTGGCGCACTGGGTGCTCACCGGTTTGCCCCTGATTCTGGCGTCGCCATTGATTGGTCTTTTTTTTGGCATGGCATCCGGCACCATCGCCGTCATGACGCTCACCTTGTTGCTGGGCACACCGGTGCTCAGTCTGCTGGGCAGTGTGGGCGCTGCACTGACCCTGGGTCTGCGCAGTGGTGGCGTGCTCATCCTGTTGCTGGTGCTGCCCCTGTGTATTCCGGTGCTCATCTTCGGTGCGGGCGCCGTGACGGCGTTCGATGCCGGCCTTTCGGCCCAAGGCCACCTCTCGTTGCTGGGGGCCTTGTTGCTGGTGTCGGGACTGGGTGCCCCCTGGGCCACCGCCGCGGCCCTGCGCATATCCATCGCATCCTGATGCAACACCACGACGTCGCGAGTTGAACCGGTCCATGCGCTTCTTTACCTTTGCCGCTCCTTCCCGCTTTTATGCCTTGTCCGGTGTGCTGATCCCGTGGTTCTGGCTGGCCACGGTGTGTCTGACGGTTCTGGGGCTGTACCTGGGGTTTTTCGTCGCCCCCACCGACGCGACCCAGGGTGAGGCCTACCGCATCATCTTCATCCACGTGCCGGCGGCCTGGATGTCCATGGTGCTGTACCTGGTGATGGCGGGCTGGGCGGTGGTGGGCTGGGCGTTCAAGGCGCGCCTGGCTTCCATGGTGGCGCGCGCGATCGCGCCCACCGGGGCCATGTTCACCTTTCTGGCGCTCTGGACCGGGGCTTTCTGGGGCAAACCCACCTGGGGCGCCTGGTGGGTGTGGGACGCCCGGCTCACGTCCGAACTGATCCTGCTGTTCCTCTACCTGGGCTACATCGCATTGACGGAGTCCATCGACGATGACCGCCGGGCCGACAGCGCCGGAGCGCTCGTGGCACTGGTGGGGGCGATCAATGTGCCCATCATTTATTTTTCCGTCAGATGGTGGAACACTTTGCATCAGGGTGCTTCGGTCAGCATCGCGGCCGCACCGAAGATGGCGGAAACCATGCTGACGGCGATGCTGGTCATGACCTTTGCCTGCTGGGCCTATGCCTTTGCGGTGGTGTTCATGCGAACCCGGGCGATCGTGCTCGAACGTGAGGCCCACACCGATTGGGTCAAAGCCCTTCGTGAGGATGTGCCATGAACTGGGGCAGTGCGAATGATTTTTTTGCCATGGGTGGCTACGGCTTGTATGTCTGGGGATCTTATGCCGTGGCGCTGGCTCTCATGGTGCTGGAGCCCGGGTTGGTGTCCTTGCGTCACCGGCGAGCCCGGCGCCACCCCGACGATCAGGACGCGCAGGAGTAAGCCATGAAGACACGACACAAACGGATCATGATCGCGGTGGGCGCCCTGGCGGTGCTGGGCACGGCCACGGCACTGGTGCTCAACGCCTTCAACAGCAACCTGGTTTTCTTTTATTCGCCCACCCAGGTGGCGGCCAAGGAGGCACCCACCGGGCGCACGTTCCGTCTGGGGGGCATGGTGGAAGCGGGCAGTGTGCGGCGCGACGGGGTGAACGTGCACTTCGTGGTCACCGACACCGTCAAGTCGGTCCCGGTGCAGTACCAGGGCATCCTGCCCGACCTCTTCAAGGAGGGCAAAGGCGTGGTGGCACAAGGGCAGTTGAAGGACGGTCACTTTGAAGCGCGCGAAGTGCTGGCCAAACACGACGAGAACTACATGCCGCCCGAAGCGGCCGAAGCCCTCCGGCAGGCGGGCAAGAACACCAATGCCATGTCACAGACGGTGCTGATGGAGCCAAAGCCATGATTCCCGAAATCGGTCATTTCCTGTTGTGGCTGGCCTTGGGGGTGGCGTTGATCCTGGGCGTCATGCCTTTGATCGGCGCCCAGCGCAACAACCCGGGCTGGATGGCGCTCGCCAGGCCGTCTGCCTACCTGTTGTTCGCACTGGTGGTGGCGGCCTTCATCTGCCTCATCGTCTCTTTCGTGCGGCACGACTTCTCGGTGCTCAATGTGGCCTCCAACTCCAACTCGGCCCTGCCGCTGGCGTACCGCATCGCCGCGAGCTGGGGCAGCCACGAGGGCTCGCTGCTGCTGTGGGTGCTGATGCTCAGTGGCTGGCTGTCGGCCGTGGCGACTTTCAGCGAGCACCTGCCGCGTGCGGTGCTGGCGCGCACGCTGTCGGTCATGGGCCTGGTCGCCGTGGGTTTCCTGCTCTTTTTGCTGCTCACCTCGAACCCGTTCGAGCGCCTGTTCCCGGTGCCGCTGGACGGTCGTGACCTCAACCCGCTGCTGCAGGACCCCGGCATGGTGTTCCACCCGCCGCTGCTGTACATGGGTTACGTGGGGTTTTCGGTGGCTTTTGCCTTTGCGATTTCGGCGCTGATCGGTGGCAACCTCGACGCCACCTGGGCGCGCTGGACGCGCCCCTGGACCACGCTGGCCTGGATGTTTCTCACCGTCGGCATCGCCCTGGGCAGCTGGTGGGCCTACTACGAACTGGGCTGGGGCGGCTGGTGGTTCTGGGACCCGGTGGAGAACGCGTCCTTCATGCCCTGGCTGGTGGGTACGGCGCTGATCCACTCGCTGGCGGTCACCGAGAAACGCGGCAGCTTCAAGTCCTGGACGGTGCTGCTGGCCATCGTCTGTTTCTCGTTGTCGCTGCTGGGCACCTTCCTCGTGCGCTCGGGCGTGCTGTCGTCGGTGCATGCCTTCGCCACCGACCCCACGCGCGGCCTCTTCATCCTGGCCTTCCTGGTGGTGGCGGTGGGTGCATCGCTGGCGCTCTACGCCTGGCGCGCGCCCACGGTGGGGCTGGGTGCCCGCTTCGATCTGGTGTCGCGCGAGACGGCCTTGCTGGGCAACAACGTCATGCTGGTGGTGGCCTCGGCGGCCGTGCTGCTGGGCACGCTGTACCCGCTGCTGCTCGACGCCCTGGGCCTGGGAAAGATCTCCGTGGGTCCGCCGTACTTCGACTCGGTGTTCATGCCGCTGATGGCGCCGACGCTGTTCCTCATGGGGGTGGGCCCCATCACGCGGTGGAAGCACGCCGAACTGCCCGATGTGGCACGCCGGCTGCGCTGGGCGGCGGGCGTGACCGTGGTGGGCGCCTTGCTCACCGAATGGCTGGCCGGTGACATGTCGCTGGCGGGTACGGCCGGGCTGCTGATGGCGTTCTGGGTGCTCACATCGGTGGCGACCGATTTCTGGGACAAGGTCTATCAGAAAGGGCAGGGCATCGCTGGCGTTCTGCGCCGCAGCCGGCAGCTGCCCCGGGCGGTGGTGGGCATGATGGTGGCCCACCTGGGCGTGGCGGCTTTCTGCTTCGGCGTCACCATGGTGCGCACTTACGAAGTGGAACGCGACGTGCAGATGAACATCGGCGAGAGCACCACGGTCAATGGCTACACCTTCACCTTCCGCGGTGCGATCGAAGTGCCAGGCCCCAACTACTCCGCGATGCGGGGGCTGGTCGAGGTCACGCGCGATGGCCGCAAAGTGACCGACATGCGGCCCGAGAAGCGGGTGTACCGTGTGCAGCAGAACCCCATGACCGAGGCCGCCATCGATCCGGGCTTCACCCGCGATCTTTATGTCTCGCTGGGCGAACCGACCACCAACGGGGCCTGGATCGTGCGCGTGTACGTCAAGCCCTTCATCGACTGGATCTGGGGCGGCTGCCTGATCATGGCCCTGGGGGGCCTGCTGGCGGTGACCGATCGCCGCTACCGCTCGAAGGTGCGGCGTGACCAGACCGAAGCCACCCTGGGCGGTGCGGGGGCGTCCGCATGAAGTACCTCAAGTTTCTGCTGCCACTGGCCATCTTTCTGGGCCTCGCCGCTTTCCTGGCCGTGGGTCTCAAACTGGACCCCAAGGAAGTGCCTTCACCGCTGATCAACAAGGCCTCGCCCGCTTTCCAGCTCACCCGGCTCGATGATCCCGCCAGCACCATCCGGCGTGACGATCTGATGGGCAAGGTCTGGGTGCTGAACGTGTGGGCGTCTTGGTGTGTGGCCTGTCAGGCGGAGCATCCGCTGCTGGTCGAATTCGCCAGCAAGAAGATGGTGCCGATCTACGGTCTGAACTACAAGGACGAGCGCGTGGCGGGCCTGCGCTGGCTGTCGCGCTACGGCAACCCCTACACCGCCTCGCTGTTCGACGAGGACGGCCGGGTCGGGATCGACTGGGGCGTTTACGGCGTGCCAGAAACCTTCGTGATGGACCGCCAGGGCGTGATACGTTTCAAGCACATCGGTCCGCTGACACCCGAGGTGATCCGGGACCAGGTCGAACCGCTGGTGAGGCAACTCAATGGCTAAGTGGATCTTTGCCCTGCTGTTCGCGCTGGCGGCCGGTGTCGTCGCGGCCCAGGAGGCTGCACCCGCTGCGGCCGATCCCGAACTCGAAGCCCGCATGGTCCGGATCACGGCCGAACTGCGTTGCCTGGTCTGCCAGAACCAGACCATCGCCGACTCCCACGCCGGTCTCGCGATCGACCTGAAGAACCAGGTGCGCGAAATGCTGCGCCGGGGTGACTCGGACCAGCAGATCATCGCCTTCATGACCGAACGCTACGGTGATTTCGTGTTGTACCGTCCGCCCCTCAAGAGGACCACGGCCCTTCTCTGGTTTGGCCCGGCCATCCTGCTGGTGGGTGGACTCCTGATTCTGTTTCTGGTCTTGCGCCGCCGCAGCCGCATGGACCCCAACCTGTTTGAGCCCGATGAACCGGGCCAGCTTGACGACAACCGGTCCCCATGAACATGACTTCTGCAACGCCCATGACACCAGACATTCCCACCTTGCGCCGACAGCTTGAACAGCTCAGGGAGCTGCACGAAGCTGGCGTGCTGCCTGCGACCCAGTACGAAGAGGGAAAGGTCGCACTGGAGCGGCGCATCGTCGATCTGGTGATGAGCGGCGCGGTGGATCAGCCGGCTGCGGCGCCTGCCGAACACGCCCAGGCTGCCGGGCCTGCTGGCAAGAAAGAACCTGGCCTGTCGCGCCGTCTACTGGCCACCCTCGGTGGGGGTGTGCTGGTCCTGGCCGTGGCGGGCTACTGGTGGATGGGCTCACCCGAACAACTGGCCGTCGGCCCCGGGTCAACCGGTGGGTCGTCGATGGCGGGAACGGGTCCCGCCGGTGCGACCGGAGGGGCCGCACCGCATGACACATCGCAGGCGCAGATTGCCGACATGGTGGAACGCCTGTCGGCGAGGATGAAGGACTCACCGGAAGACGCCGAGGGCTGGGCGATGCTGGGTCGCTCGTACTCGGTTCTCGGGCGTCACCCGGAAGCCCTCGCAGCCTACGAAAAGGCCGTGAAGCTGCGCAAGGACGATGCCCAGTTGCTGGCCGACTACGCCGACTCGTTGGCCGTCAAAAACGACCGGCAACTGGCGGGTGAACCCATGAAGTGGGTGGAGGCCGCGCTCAAACTGGAACCGGGCAACTTCAAGGCGCTGGCGCTGGCAGGGACCGACGCGTTTGACCGCAAGGACTATGCGACAGCGGTGAAGCACTGGAGCAAGCTGGTGGAGAGCGCTCCGCCCGACAACAGTTTCGCCCAACAGATCCTGGGGGGCTTGAGCGAGGCGCGCCAGTTGGCCGGCATGCCTGCTCTGCCCGCAGCGGCACCAGCCCCGATGGCCTTGCCGGGCGCATCCGTGAGTGGCTCCATCACGCTGGCGCCGGGGTTGGCAGGCAAAGCCGCACCGGACGACACGCTCTTTGTCTTTGCCCGCGCGGCCGATGGGGCGCAGCGCATGCCACTGGCCATTTTGCGGCGTCAGGTCAAGGACTTGCCCTTGTCCTTTACCCTGGACGACAGTTCGTCCATGTCACCGGCTGCGCGGATTTCGGCAGTCAAGAGCGTGATCGTGAGTGCTCGCATCAGCAAGAGTGGCCAGGCCACGCCCGCACCTGGCGACCTGACCGGTCAGTCGGCGGCCGTGGACGTGGGTGCCACCGGTATCGCTATCGAAATCCGTGAAGAGGTGAAATGATCGCTACCTGGCTGGCTAGGCACTTCGCCATGATCTGAGGTACGCGTTGTGGAATTCTGGTATCTGTATCTGATCGGCCTGTTTCCGGTCATGTGGCTCTATCTGCGCCACCGCGCCAAGCGCCACGCCACGTACAAGGCCGAGCTCAAAGAGGCTCTGGAGCAGGGGCTCAACGAACCGCCTTCGCTGCACCCGGTGGTGGATCTTTCCCGCTGCATTGGTTCGGGTGGTTGTGCCAAGGCCTGTCCCGAAGAAGCGCTGGGGATCGTGAACGGCAAGGCGGTGCTGAAAAACGGTGCAGCCTGCATTGGCCATGGAGCCTGCATGGCGGCCTGTCCTGTGGAAGCGATATCGCTGGTGTTTGGCACCGAAAGACGCGGCATCGACATCCCCTTTGTCTCGCCGCAGTTCGAGACCAACGTGCCCGGCATTTTTGTCGCCGGCGAACTCGGTGGCATGGGCCTGATCCGCAAGGCAGCGGAACAAGGCCGCCAGGCCATGGATTTCATCAAGAAACGCAGCAATGGAAAAGGCGATCTTGACGTCGTGATCGTCGGCTGCGGGCCCGCGGGCTTGTCCGCAGGGCTTGCCGCCATGCACCACCGGTTGCGTTTCCGGCTCATTGAACAGGAAGACGATCTGGGCGGGTCGGTGTACCACTACCCCCGCAACAAGATCGCCATGACCGCCCCCGTGAAGCTGGCGCTGGTGGGCAAGATGCGTTTTGGCGAGGTGCAGAAGGAAAAATTGCTGGCGTTCTGGCAAGGGGTGGTCGAAAAAACCCAGTTGCCGATCTCTTTTCATGAGCGCATGGAAGACATCGAACCCCAGGGTGACGGGTTTCTGGTGAAGACCAGCCAGGGCCAATACGCCACGCGCAGTGTGCTGCTGGCGATCGGGCGGCGGGGCACGCCGCGCAAGCTCGGCGTACCTGGCGAGTCCTCGCCCAAGGTCGTCTACCGACTTATCGATCCGGCGCAGTACGATGGCCAGTCTGTGCTGGTCGTTGGGGGGGGCGACAGCGCCCTGGAAGCCGCTGTCGCTCTGGCTGCTCAACCGGGCACAGACGTCATCTTGTCCTACCGCAGTGCGGCATTCTCCCGGGTCAAGCAGAAAAACCGGCAACAACTTGAAGAACTGCAGGGCACCGGCAGCATCCGGGTGCTGTTGGGCTCCAACGTCAAGCAGGTGCTGGAGCGCGAGGTCGAAATTGAAGTGGACGGCGAGACGACGCGTTTCCCGAACGACATCGTGATCGTGTGTGCCGGAGGCGAATTGCCCACCCCGTTTCTGCGCAAACTGGGCATCCATTTCGAAACCAAGTACGGAACGGCATGAGAGGCCCTGGACGGCTGCATTCGCGCGCTGCTCTGTTGGCCCTCTGCGCTGGTTTGTCCGGCCACTTGGAGGCGGTTGCCGCAACCCGTTCAAATGAAAGAAACGGGGTGGTGTACGAGGCCCGGGTGACCCGTGTGTTCGATGGCGACACGCTGTGGGTCAAACCCCTGGAAGGCGGTCGGTACCGAAAGCTGCGGCTCGACAGCCTTGATGCCCCCGAAATCTGCCAGACCGGTGGGCGGGCGGCGCGCGATGCGCTGTCCGCGCGTGTGCTCCAGCGGGTGGTAACGGTGAACGAGCGCCACCGCGACCACTACGGGCGAGCCCTGGTGCACCTGACCCATCAGGGGGAAGATGTGGGCGCCTGGCTGGTCGTGCGAGGACACGCCTGGGCGTACCGCTGGCGCTACGGCGAGGGCGTTTACGCCGGAGAGGAACGCCAGGCCCGCGCGCAGAAAAAAGGCCTTTTTGCAGACCGGGATGCCGAAGTGCCGCGCGACTTCCGGCGTCGCCACGGACCGTGCCCTTTGCCCTGATCAGGTGAGCGCAGCAGAGCCGCAGACGGCGCACTGCGGGTGGCGGGGGAGGGCGATTTCGGTGAACGCCATGTCTCGCCCGTCGATCATCAGCAGACGCCCGGTCAGGCGCGAACCCAGGCCCGTGAGCAGCTTGAGCGCCTCGGCGGCCTGCAAGGTGCCGACGATGCCCACCAGCGGTGCGAACACCCCCATGGTGGCGCAGCGGGTTTCTTCCACATCGCTGCTTTCCGGAAAAACGCAGGCGTAGCAGGGCGAGGCCTCGTCCCGGGGGTCGTACACGCTGAGCTGGCCGTCCATGCGGATGGCCGCGCCCGAAACCAGCGGCTTGCGGTGCTTCACGCAGGCGCGGTTGATGGCATGGCGGGTGGCAAAGTTGTCTGTGCAGTCGATCACCACGTCGGCCGTGGGAACAAGCTCATCAAGCAGGGCAGCGTCGGCACGCTGCACCACCGGGATCACGTCGGGGTCGGGGTTGATGGCGCCGATGGCGGCGCGCACCGATTCGGCCTTGGGCGAGCCCACGCGGGCCAGGTTGTGGGCGATCTGGCGCTGCAGGTTGGTTTCGTCCACCACATCGTGGTCCACCACGGTGATGCGGCCGATGCCAGCGCTGCCCAGGTAGAGGGCCACCGGCGAACCCAGTCCGCCAGCGCCGATCACCAGGGCGTGCGAAGCCAGCAACCGCTCCTGGCCTTCGACGCCGAGTTCGTTGAGCAGGATGTGGCGCGAGTAGCGCAGGAGTTGCTGGTCGTCCAAAGGCACGGTCCCCGGAGGCTGGCTGGCGCAGGCCGCGCGCCTGCGATCAGTTTTCTTTCTTCTCGGGAGGCCGCGTGGTCTGGGTCTTGCTGACGATCACCGGCTGGCCCTTGAGCTGGTTGAGCGCCTGCTGGAGCTGGAAGTCCTTTTCGCTGCCGAATTCGGGGACCAGACGCTGCCCCGGGTTTTTCTTCGACTCTTCTTCCAGCCGCTTGCGGGCCACCTCGCGCTCCTGCTCGCGCAGCTGTTCGGCGGCGCGCTGGGCATCGGTCATGGGCGTTTCGGTGGCTTTGACCTCATTGCCGTTGCCGAGGTGTTTCTGCAGGTCGGCCTCACGGGTGCGCAGGGCAGCGAACACATTGCCTTCCAGCGTTTCGTCGACCATCACGTCCGGGACGATGCCCGTGGCCTGGATCGATTTGCCCGAGGGCGTGTAGTAGCGCGCGGTGGTGAGTTTCAGGCCGGTATCGGGCCCCAGGGGGCGCACGGTCTGCACCGAGCCCTTGCCAAAGGTCTGGCTGCCGAGGATTTTGGCCCGCTTGTGATCCTGCAGGGCGCCAGCGACGATTTCACTCGCCGAGGCGGAGCCTTCGTTGACGAGCACCACCAACGGCACGGTCTTCAGGAAGCCTTTGGTGTTTTCGCTCAGGCGCTTGATGGGGTCGGTGCCTCCGCGGCGCAGGTAATGTTGCGGAGCGGCCGTGTAGACCGATTTGCTGTCGGCCAGCTGGCCGTTGGTGGACACCACGGTCACGTTTTCCGGCAGGAAGGCGGCCGACAGGGCCACCGCCGCGTCCAGCAGACCACCCGGGTCGTTGCGCAGGTCCAGCACGACGCCCTTGAGCTTGGGGTCTTCCTTGTACAGCGCCTCGACCTTGCGGGAGAAGTCTTCGATCGTGCGGTCCTGGAACTGCGAAACGCGCACCCAGGCGTAACCTGGTTCGACCACCTTGGTCTTCACGCTCTGGGTCTTGATCTCCTCGCGCGTGATCGTCACCGGGAAGGTGCGGTTTTCATCCTTGCGGAAGATGGTGAGCAAGACCTTGGTGCGCGGCTCGCCGCGCATGAGCTTGACGGCGTCGTTGATGCTCAGACCCTTGACGGCGGTGTCGTCGATCTTGGTGATGAGGTCGCCCGACTTGAGACCGGCGCGGAAAGCAGGGGAGTCTTCAATCGGCGAAACCACCTTCACCAGACCGTCTTCCATGGTGATCTCGATGCCCACGCCGACAAAGCGGCCGCTGGTGCCCTCGCGGAATTCCTTGAAGGACTTCTTGTCGAAGTACTGGGAATGCGGGTCCAGGCTGGCGACCATGCCCGAGATGGCGTCGGAGATCAGCTGCTTTTCGTCCACAGGCTCCACATAGTCGGTCTTGACCATGCCGAACACCGCGGCGAGCTGCTGCAGCTCTTCCAGCGGGAGCGGCGTCAGCGTGTTGCGCGCGACGGCCTGCAGCTGCACCGTCGTGAGGGCCCCGGCGACGGCGCCGACCGCCACCCATCCCGCAATCTTCAACTTGTGACTCACTTGCTTGCCCATGGAAATACCTCAAAAAAGACGCCAGCGCGTCGGCAACAGCCCGACCACGCCGGCGGACCAATATACACCTTGGAGCACCGCCTGAAGATTCGGTTCCAGGCGCTTTTCAAGTACACCAATTCCATTTGCCTGAAGCAAACGGACCTTCCGATCAGGCTTTGCCCTGGCTGGCCACGGCGGCGGCGGCCCTGGCAGCGGCTTCGGCGTCACCCAGGTAGTAGGACTTGATCGGCTGGAGGCCGGCGTCCAGCTCGTAGACCAGCGGGATGCCGTTGGGGATGTTCAGGTTGACGATGTCGGCGTCGGAAATGCCGTCCAGGTACTTGACCATGGCGCGGATGCTGTTGCCGTGGGCGGCGATCACCACCCGTTTTCCGCTCTGGATGGTGGGGGCCAGCACCTGTTGCCAGAACGGCATGACACGCGCCACGGTGTCCTTGAGGCATTCGGTCAGGGGTACCTGCTCCGGCTGGAGGTCGGCGTAGCGGCGGTCGCTGCGTTCGCTGCGCGGGTCGCTGGCCTCGAGCGCGGGCGGCGGTGTGTCGTAGCTGCGGCGCCAGATGAGGACTTGTTCGTCGCCGAACTGTTTGGCCATGTCGGCCTTGTTCAGCCCCTGCAGGCCACCATAGTGGCGCTCATTGAGGCGCCAGTCTTTCACCACCGGCAGCCAGGTGCGGTCCATCTCGTCCAGACAGTAATTCAGGGTGTGGATCGCGCGCTTGAGCACCGAGGTGTAGGCGATGTCGAATTCGTATCCTTCGGCCTTGAGCAGCTTGCCGGCCGACATGGCCTGCGAGACGCCGGTGGGCGTGAGCTCGACGTCGGTCCAGCCGGTGAAGCGGTTTTCGAGGTTCCAGGTGGATTCGCCGTGGCGAATCAGGACGAGTTTGTGCATGGAGGGCAGGTGCGTAAAGGACAAATAGCGGTCCGGGACACCCCGGGCCAAAAGGGTCTGCCAGCGCGGGCCAGCCATACATTCTAAAATCTCAGGCTTAACTGAAAGGTCGTACCTGTGAGTTTCTTTCTCGAAAACTGGATGTTGATCGCCGTGGCGCTGACCTCGGGGGCCCTGCTGATGTGGCCGGCCTTGTCGGGCGGCGCGGGGGCCGGGTCGGTCAATGTCACCGAAGCGGTGCAGCTGATCAACCGCCAAAAAGCCGCTGTGGTTGATGTGTGTGGCTCGGACGAGTTCGCCGCCGGTCATGTGGCGGGAGCCAAAAACCTGCCGCTTGCCGAGCTGGAAGCCAAATTGCCCGGCATGGTGAAAAACAAGGCCACGCCGGTGATTCTGGTCTGCGCTTCGGGCATGCGTTCGCGCCGGGCGGTGGCGGTGGCCAAGAAGCTGGGCTACGAAAACGCCCACTCCCTTTCCGGGGGGCTGAGCGCCTGGCGCGCTGCCAGCATGCCGGTGGAGAAATGATCCCCCCTGCGCCGCTTCGCGTCTTCCCCCTCAGGGGGACCACGCCTTTGGCCCGGCGAAGCCGGTTCTTCGGCGTGTGCTGGATCAGGCACGCGTTGCTGTGAGGTTTTTTTGTGTGTAAGGAGCTTTGAATTGGCCCACGTCAAAATCTATTCCAGTGACTACTGCCCCTTTTGCAGCCGGGCCAAGGCCTTGCTGCAGAAGCGGGGGGTGACCGACTACGAAGAAATCGTGGTCGATGGCAAGTCCGATGTACGCACCCGCATGACCGAATTGACCGGGCGCACCAGCGTGCCGCAGATCTTCATCGGTGACCTGCATGTGGGGGGGTGCGACGACCTGCACGCGCTGGACGCCCGCGGCGGTCTGGTGCCGCTGCTGCAAGCCTGATGACGACCCCGGCCCGGTTTTCGGGCCTCCCGGCGCTGCTGAGATAATCGGCGCTGTACCCGCTGCGGGAACCTCATTCCCCGGCGGGTTTGTTTTTTTCCGACCTCCTGAAAGACCCTCATGGCCGACCAAGATCCCACCTTCCAGATCCAGCGCATCTACCTCAAGGAGGCTTCGCTGGAGCAGCCCAATTCGCCTTCCATCCTGCTGGAGCAGGAGCAGCCTTCGGTGGACATCCAGCTCGGCGTGGAAGCCAACCCGGCGGCCGACGGGGTGTACGAAATCTGCGTCACCGCCACCGTGACGACCAAGATCAAGGACAAGACGGTGTTCCTGGTCGAAGCCAAGCAGGCCGGCATCTTTGAGATCCGCAACCTGCCGCAGGAACAGATGGGCCCCATCATGGGCATCGCCTGCCCGCAGATCGTCTATCCCTACCTGCGTGGCAACGTGGCCGACCTGATCCAGCGCGCCGGCTTCCCGCCCGTGCACCTGGCCGAAATCAACTTCCAGGCCATGTACGAACAGCAGCAGGCCCAGGCCGGCGAAGACGCGCCGCGCATCGTCACGCAGTAAACCGGCGTTCCGCTGGCGAACCGCGCATGAACATCGTTGTTTTGGGTGCCGGCGCCTGGGGCACGGCACTGGCCATCAGTGCTGCGTGCCAGCCGCACCGTGTCAGTCTCTGGGCGCGTGACGCGCAGCAGGTGGCCGACATGCGGGTGACACGCGAAAACCAGCGTTACCTGCCCGGTATCGCGCTGCCGCCTTCGCTGGATGTGATGGGCACTGAGCTGGGCGATGCCGAGGCCTTGTGGGCCCATGCCGACCTCGTCGTGGTGGGCACGCCCATGGCGGCCCTGCGCGGCATGCTCGAACGCTTGCGCGGTGTGTCCGCGCCCGTGGCCTGGCTGTGCAAGGGGTTCGAAGCACCGCAAGGCGATGCGGCTCCGGGTCTGCTGGGCCATGAAATCCGTGCGCTGGTGGCGCCCGACCTGCGCGCTGGCGTGCTCAGTGGCCCCAGTTTTGCGCAGGAAGTCGCTCGTGGCCAGCCCACCGCACTGGTGGCCGCCAGCGAGCACCCCGGTGTGCGCGATGCGCTGGTGGCGGCTTTTCACAGCCCCACGCTCCGGGTCTATGCCAACGAAGACATCGTGGGGGTGGAAGTCGGCGGCGCGGTGAAGAACGTGCTGGCCATCGCCACCGGTCTTTGCGACGGGCTGAACCTCGGACTCAACGCGCGTGCCGCGCTGATCACCCGCGGTCTGGCCGAAATGACCCGTCTGGGGCAGGCGCTGGGGGCACGGACCGAAACCTTCATGGGCCTCTCGGGTCTGGGGGACCTGGTGCTCACGGCCACCGGCGATCTCTCACGCAACCGCAAGGTGGGTCAGTTGCTCGCGCAGGGCCTGAGCCTGCAGCAGGCGGTGGATTCGCTGGGACACGTGGCCGAGGGCGTTTACAGCGCACGCACCGTGGTGCAGCGCGCGCGGTTGCTGGGCGTGGACATGCCCATTTCGGCGGGTGTGGTGGCGCTGTTGGACGGCCAGCTGCAGCCTGCCCAGGCGGTGGCCGCGCTGATGGGGCGTGACCCGAAGGACGAGGCGCAGTAGGGCCGAGCGGTTTTGCCGTGACGCATCCGGCGCGAAGGGCTTGATCCAGAAACACCACAGAACCGGCTTTGCGGGGCTGCAGGTGTTGTCCCTCTCTCAGGGGGAAGCCGCGCAGCGGCGCAGGCGCGCGCTCTAAATCTCGAAGTTGTCGATCAATCGGGTGTTGCCCAGGCGCGCAGCGCCCAGCACCACAAGGGCGCCGGGGGTGATCGCGTCTGCCGCGGTGGGCAACTGCAGGTCCTGTCGGCGGCGAACCGTCAGGTAGTCGGGTTGCCAGCCGCGTGCCGCCAATGCCCTCATGGCCTTCTCTTCCAGCGTGGACTGGTGGCTGGGCAAACTCGCCGCAGCGGCCAAAGCGTCGCGCGCCAGACCCCGCAGTGCGAGCGACAGCTGCACCGCCTCGGCACGCTCGCTTTCGCTCAGATAGCCGTTGCGTGAACTCAGCGCCAGGCCGTCCGCAGCGCGCTGCGTTTCGCCGGCCACGATCTGAACCGGCAGGGCGAACTGCTGCACCATGCGGCGGATCACCATCTGCTGCTGGTAGTCTTTTTTGCCGAAGAGGGCATGACGAGGGCCCTTGGCTTCCGAGAACACGCACTGGAACAGCTTCATCACCACGGTGCAGACCCCGATGAAGAAACCGGGTCGGAAATGCCCTTCCAGGATGTCGGCCAGCTCGGACGGCGGCTGGATCTTGTAGCCCTGGGGGTCGGGATACAGCTCCTTTTCGGACGGCGCGAACACCACGTCGCAACCGGCTTGCTCCAGCCGGGCGCAATCGGCCTGCAAGGTGCGCGGATAGGTGTCGAAATCTTCGTGAGGCGCAAACTGCAGCCGGTTGACGAAGATGCTGGACACCGTCACATCACCCAGCGGCTGGGCCGTGCGAACCAGATCCAGATGGCCCTCGTGCAGGTTGCCCATGGTGGGCACGAAGGCGGGTGAGTTGTACGGGCGCAAAGCGGTGCGCAGGTCTTCGATGGTGTGGACGAGTCTCATAGGAATGCGGGGGGTCTAATCGAGGGGCGCCGCGGAACCGGCTTCGCCGGGCCGCCAGCGCCGCCCCCTGGAGGGGGTAGCGCCGCAGGCGCTGCGGGGGTGGGCCTGATCTACCAGGCGTGCAGGCTGTCGTCCGGGAAGCTGCCGTCCTTCACGGCCGCCACGTACGCGGCCATGGCATCGCGCACGCTGCTGGCGCCTTCCATGAAATTGCGCACGAACTTCGGGTTCTTGCCGAGGTTGATGCCCAGCATGTCGTGCATCACCAGCACCTGGCCGGCTGTGCCCTTGCCGGCGCCGATGCCGATGGTGTGGCAGGTCTTGAGTTCGGTCGTGATCTCGGTCGACAGGGCCGCGGGGACCATCTCCAGCACCAGCATGGTGGCGCCAGCGTCCTGCAGATCGATGGCGTGGCGGCGCAGTTGCAGCGCGGCGGCGTCGCCCCGGCCCTGCACGCGGTAGCCGCCGAGCGCGTGCACGGTCTGTGGCGTCAGGCCCAGGTGGGCGCAGACCGGGATGCCACGCTCCACCAGAAAACGCACGGTGTCGGCGGTCCAGCCACCGCCTTCGAGCTTGACCATGTGGGCACCGGCGTGCATCAACACGGCGGCGCTGCGCAGGGCCTGCTCTTTTGACTCGTGGTAGCTGCCAAAGGGCAGGTCGCCAATCACCCAGGCGGTGGCCTGAACGCGCTGCAGGCCGCGCACCACGCTCTCGGTGTGGTAACGCATGGTGTCCAGCGTGACACCGGTGGTGCTGGACAGGCCCTGGCAGACCATGCCCAGCGAGTCGCCCACCAGAATGCACTCCACGCCAGCGGCATCGGCCACGGCGGCAAAGGTGGCGTCGTAGGCCGTGAGCATGGTGATCTTTTCCCCCCGCTCGCGCATCTCCTGCAGCCGTGGCAGGCTGACCGGCTTGCGCTGCGGCATGGGCGAAGCCGACGGCAGGGTGCCGTAGGGCGTGCCGCTGGTCGGCGCGGCGGATTTTGGTGGACTCATGGGGATCGCCTTTGCGTGGGCTTTGGATGGGGGGCACTATATGCGATCCCGTTATGCTTGCAACCCATGAAACACCTCTCTGAATTCACGGCGGCCGATCTGGCCGAACTGGCGGGCGCCGATGTGGCCCGCGCGCTGGCCGAGGACGTGGCCAGCGGGGACCTCACCGCGGCGCTGGTGGACCCCTCGCGGCGCGCCCATGCGCGCATCCTCGCGCGTGAGCCGGCCGTGATCTGCGGCGCACCCTGGGTGGAAGCGGCCGTGCTGGCCTGTGACCCCAAGGCCCGCCTGACCTGGCACGTGGCGGAGGGCCAGCGCTGCGTGGCCGACCAGGTGGTGCTGGAGATCACCGGCAACGCCCAGGCCCTGCTGACCGCCGAGCGCACCGCGCTCAACTTCCTGCAACTGCTCTCGGCCGTGGCCACCAAGACGGCGGTGTTCGTCGATGCCGTTCAGGGCACGCGCGCGGCCATCGTGGACACGCGAAAGACCATCCCGGGGCTGCGTCTGGCGCAAAAGTACGCGGTGAAAACGGGCGGCGGCGTCAACCACCGCATTGGGCTCTACGACGCGGTGCTCATCAAGGAAAACCACATCGCTGCCGCGGGTGGTGTCGAGGCCGTGTTGAAGCGCGTGCAGGAAACGGCACCCCAGGCGCGTTTTGTCGAGATCGAGGTCGAGACCCTGGCACAGCTGGACGAAGCGCTGACCTGCGGCGCCCAGATGGTCCTGCTCGACAACATGGACATCCCCACCCTGCAGGAAGCCGTGCGCCGCAACGCGGGCCGCGCCATCCTGGAGATTTCGGGCGGCGTGAACCTGCAGACGGTGCGCGCCCTTGCAGAAACCGGGGTGGACCGCATATCCATTGGTGCGCTGACCAAGGACGTGAAAGCGATCGATTTCTCGATGCGGATGGAGCAACTGACATGAGCAACGAAGCCATCATCGATGTCGAATACGAACAGCCGGCCTGCCCGACGAAACACGCCTGGGCGCGTGTACCGGTCGAGCCCGGTCCGCAACAGCGCGCCGAACTCAAGGACAAGATTCGCGGCCTGCTGAAGGAGCGCAACGCGGTCATGGTGTCTCACTACTACGTGCACCCCGACCTGCAGGACCTGGCGGTCGAGACCGGCGGCATCGTCAGCGACTCGCTGGAAATGGCGCGTTTCGGTCGCGACCATGCGGCGCAGACGCTGGTGGTCTCTGGCGTGCGTTTCATGGGCGAAACCGCCAAGATCCTGAGCCCGGAAAAGACCGTGCTGATGCCCGATCTGGACGCCAACTGCTCGCTCGACCTGGGGTGCCCGATCGACGAATTCAGCGCTTTCTGCGATGCCCACCCCGACAGAACCGTGGTGGTCTACGCCAACACCAGCGCCGCGGTGAAGGCGCGTTCTGACTGGCTGGTCACGTCCAGCTGCGCGCTCGACATCGTCAAGGCACTCAAGGACAAGGGCCACAAGATTCTGTGGGCGCCCGACAAGCACCTGGGCGGCTACATCCAGCGCGAAACCGGTGCCGACATGCTGATGTGGAACGGCTCGTGCATCGTGCATGACGAGTTCAAGGCCTTCGAGCTGGAAGCGTTGAAGAAGGAACACCCCAAGGCCAAGGTGCTGGTGCACCCGGAAAGCCCGGCCGACGTGGTGGCGCTGGCCGATGCGGTGGGATCGACTTCCGGCATCCTGAAGGCGGCGCACGAGATGGATGCCCACGAGTTCATCGTCGCCACCGACAACGGCATGATGCACATGCTGCGCCAGCAGAACCCGGGCAAGGTGTTCATCGAGGCGCCCACCGCCGGCAACAGCGCCACCTGCAAGAGCTGCGCGCACTGCCCCTGGATGGCCATGAATGGCTTGGCCGGCGTGGCTCAGGTGCTGGAAAAAGGCCTGAACCAGATCCACGTGGACCCGGCGCTGATCCCGCGTGCCCGGCTGCCGATCGACCGCATGCTGGCGTTCACCGCTGCGCACCGGGCTGGTCAGGACGCCGGGGCGCTGGTGCCGAACATCGGCGCGGCATAAGAAGCCTCCCCCGCCGCGCTGTGCGCGACCCCCTCAAAGGGGCGGCACTGGCCGTCCGGCAGAGCCGGCCCGGCGGTGCCTCCCGGTTGCGCCGTTTCGCGCGTTGCGGGTGTGAAGTCACTCAGACGCAAAAAAGCCCGCTCGCGGCGGGCTTTTTCAGGTGCGCCTGAAGCTCAGAGCGGCACTTTCTTGAGCATCTCGATGCCGATCTTGCCTTCAGCGATTTCACGCAGCGCGGTCACGCCGGGCTTGTTCTTGCTCTCGATCTTGGGGGCATGGCCTTGGCTGAGCATGCGGGCACGGTAGGTGGCGGCCAGCACGAGCTGAAAGCGGTTGGGGATCTTTTCCAGACAGTCTTCGACGGTGATGCGTGCCATGTGCGGGCCTCGGTAGTGTGCGGTGAGTCAGTGGATGTTGAGCGCTTTGAAGGTATCGCTGCGGGCGATACGCTGGGCGGCGAACTTGAGCCGCTGGGCATGGACGATGGCCTTGAGGTCAAACAGGGCCCGCTCGAACAACTCGTTGATTATAACGAAGTCGAATTCCCGCGCGTGCATCATCTCCGACGCGGCATTCTGCAGCCGCAGCTCGATGACTTCGGCGCTGTCCTCGGCGCGCCGCTCCAGGCGTGATCGCAGTTCTTCCCAGCTCGGCGGCAAGATGAAGATCAGCACCGCGTTGGGAAAGATGCGTTTGACCTGGATCGCGCCCTGGAAGTCGATCTCCAGCACCACGTCGGCCCCCTGGGCCATGCGCTGCTCGATCGCCTGTTTGGACGTGCCGTAGCGGTTGCCATGCACCATGGCCCATTCCAGGAAAGCGCCCTGGATGACCATCTGGTCAAAGGTTTCCCGGGCCACAAAGTAGTACTCGCGCCCATGCAGCTCCTGGCCACGCGGGGGGCGGGTGGTGTGCGAGACCGAGGGCACGACGCGGGAGTCCAGCTCCATCAGCGCCTTGACCAGACTGGATTTGCCAGCCCCGCTGGGGGCTGCGACGACGAACAGGTTGCCTGGGTATTCCATACGGTCATTCAATGTTCTGGACCTGTTCGCGCATCTGTTCGATGAGCACCTTCATGTCCACGGAAATGCGGGTGAGTTCCAGGCTCGACGATTTGGAGCCCATGGTGTTGGCTTCGCGGTGCAGTTCCTGGATCAGGAAGTCCAGGCGTTTGCCCACATCGCTGCCCTTCTTGATCAGGCGCTCGATTTCCACCAGGTGCGAGTCCAGTCGGGTCAGTTCTTCGGCCACATCGATACGGATCGCGAAGGCGGTGGCTTCGGTCAGCGCGCGATCCTGTGCGGCCTCGCTGGTGAGGGTGTTGCTGGTGCCACCGGCGGCGGCGCTCGCGCCCAGCGCTTCGTTCCAGCGGTCGATGAAACGCTGCCGCTGTTGCGCGACCAGCTGGGGAATCAGGGGCTGGGCGTCTTTGGCGAGCTGGCGCAGCTGTTTGAGCCGGTCCAGCAGCATGGCCGCCAGACGCTGTCCTTCGCGTTCGCGCGCGGTGAGCAGTTTGTCCAGGCCCGTCTGGGCCAGCGCGAGCAGGGTTTCGTGCAGTTCGCCGGGGTTGCCGGCCTGGCGCGTGGTCAGTTGCAGCACCTCGGCCACCGACAGGGGGGCGGCGGTGGGCAGCCAGGCACGGATGTTGTCCTGCAGGCTCACCAGCTTTTGCAGCTCCGGTGCATGGGGTGCACGCGGTCCGGCGTCGGTGCGGCCCTCAACCCAGGCCCGCACCTCCACCTTGCCGCGCTTGAGTGCGGCGCCCAGCAGTTCGCGCAGCGCGGGTTCGGTGCCGCGCAGGTCGTCGGCGAGTTTGAAAGTCAGGTCGAGAAAGCGGCTGTTGACCGAGCGAATTTCGATGCCAAGCCCCGGTCGGGCGTCGCGCGGGGACTCGCTGGCATTCGTGGCTGCGGCCCCGCCGGTTTGGGCCGTGGCGTAGCCGGTCATGCTGTAAACTGCCATTGAACTGTGTCCCATCAGGTTGAGTGGTCCAAAACGAGGCGTTCCGGAACCCATCCGAATTATGTCAAAGGTCAAACCCGCACCGCTGCCACCGGACACCGTGATCGGCGGATACCGTATCGTGCGCAAGCTGGCCGCCGGTGGTTTCGGCGTGGTCTACCTGGCTGTGGACACCGAAGGGCAGCAGGTCGCGGTCAAGGAATACCTGCCATCCTCGCTGGCCACACGCGGCCCGGGTGAACTGCTGCCGCAGGTGCAGCCCGAAAAACTCTCGTTGTACCGGCTCGGGCTCAAGAGCTTCTTTGAAGAAGGCCGCGCGCTGGCGCAGATCTCCCACCAGTCGGTGGTGAGCGTGCTCAACTTCTTCCGCGAAAACGAGACCGTCTACATGGTCATGAACTACCTGGAGGGCGCGTCCCTGCAGGAGTTCATCATCACGGCGCGCGAACTCAAGCGCCAGAAGGTGTTCCGCGAGTCCACCATCCGTTCGCTGTACGACGAGGTGCTGCGCGGCCTGCGCATCGTGCACCAGCACAAGATGCTGCACCTCGACATCAAGCCGGCCAACATCTTCGTGACCGATGACAACCGTTCGGTGCTGATCGACTTCGGCGCGGCGCGCGAGGTGCTGAGCAAGGAAGGCAACTTCATCCGCCCGATGTACACGCCCGGTTTCGCGGCGCCCGAGATGTACCGCCGCGATTCGAGCATGGGCCCCTGGACCGACATCTACGCCATCGGTGCCTGCATCTACGCCAGCATGCAGGGCTACCCGCCCAACGACGCCCCGCAACGGCTGGAAAAAGACCGGCTGTCGCTGGCGCTCTCGCGTCTGCGCGGTGTCTACTCCGACAACCTGATCGAGGTGGTGGAGTGGTGCATGTCGCTCGATCCGCTGTCGCGTCCGCAATCGGTGTTCGCCCTGCAAAAAGAGCTGAGCCGGGAGACTGAGCGCAGTTACACCAAGCTGACGGTGGCCGAGAAGATGCGCCTGCAGTTTGACAACATTGTTTCGGACAAGAAGTCGCCACGCAAATCCACCGCCGCCGGGACCAAGTTCCGATGAAGTTTTCGGTCTACCAGATCAGTCGGCAGGGCGGTCGCGAGCGCAACGAGGACCGCATGGGCTACGCGTACACGCGCGAGTCCGGGCTGTTCGTGCTGGCCGATGGCATGGGTGGACATCCCGAGGGCGCGATGGCTGCCCAGCTGGCGCTGCAGACCTTTTCGGCCTATTTCCAGAAAGCCGCCAACCCCACGGTGCGCGAAGTGCCGGATTTCCTCTCCAGCGCCGTGATGGCGGCACACCACCAGATCATTCGCTACGCTGCTGAAAAAGGCATGCTCGACACGCCCCGCACCACGCTCGTGGCGGCCGTGATGGAGCGTGGCAACATGCACTGGGTGCACTGTGGCGACTCCCGCCTGTACCTCGTGCGCAATGGCGAGTTGCTGACGCGCACGCGGGACCACTCCTATATGGAGCAGCAGGCCCACCTCGGCAAAGCCACTCAGCACATCAACCGCAACATCCTCTTCACCTGTCTGGGGTCGCCCGCGAAGCCGGTGTTCGACCTGTCGGGGCCGGTTCAGCTCCAGCAGGGTGATCGTGTGTTGCTCTGCTCGGACGGTCTCTGGGGCACGGTGAAGGATTTCGAGATCGCCGCCGAACTGGCCCGCAATCCGCTGGAACAGGCGGTGCCCGAGCTGGTGGAAATGGCGCTCAAGCGCGGAGGGCCGCGCTGCGACAACGTCACCGTGCTGGCCATGGAGTGGGAGACCGCCGACGAATTCCAGACCACGCGGGTGTCGACCGAAGACATCGAAGAAGGCGTGTTCGCCTCCACCATCCAGTCGGGCGTGGCCGACCCGACCATCGAAGACCTGGACGACGAGGCGATCGAAAAGTCGATCGCCGAAATCAACGAAGCGATCCGGCGCACCGCCGAACGCAACTCCTGAAAGCAATCCATGACAGATTTCATTCGACCCGGCCAACGGGCCGCCGATGCCCTGCGCCCGGTGCGCATCACCCGGGGCTTCACCATCCACGCCGAGGGTTCGGTGCTGATCGAGTTTGGTGACACCAAGGTGCTGTGCACCGCGTCGGTGGAAGAAAAAGTGCCGCCGCACAAACGCGGCAGCGGCGAAGGCTGGGTGACGGCCGAATACGGCATGCTGCCGCGCGCCACCCACACCCGCAGCGACCGCGAAGCCGCCAAGGGCAAGCAGAGCGGGCGCACGCAGGAGATCCAGCGCCTGATCGGCCGTTCGCTGCGCGCGGTGTTCGACCTGAAGGCGCTGGGCGAGCGCACCATTTCGCTCGACTGCGACGTGCTGCAGGCCGACGGTGGCACGCGCACCGCCAGCATCACCGGCGCCTTCGTCGCCGCGCACGATGCGGTGAGCCAGCTGCTGGCCGAAGGCAAGATCGCGGCTTCACCGATCCGGGACCATGTGGCCGCCATTTCGGTCGGCATCCTGCAGGGCCAGCCACTGCTCGACCTGGAGTACGTGGAAGACTCGGCCTGCGACACCGACATGAACGTGGTGATGACCGGCGCCGGCCACTTTGTGGAGGTGCAGGGCACGGCCGAAGGCGTGGCGTTCAGCCGCAAGGAAATGGACGCCTTGCTGGCCCTGGCCGAAAAAGGCGTGGCCGAGCTGGTGGCCCTGCAGAAGCAGAGCCTCGGCCTGGTCTGAGGATCCGGGATGAAGCTCGTCCTCGCGTCCAACAACACAGGCAAGCTCGCCGAGCTGCAGGCGCTGTTCGCGCCGCTGGGGGTGGAGCTGGTGCGCCAGGCCGAACTGGGCATTCCCGAAGCGCCCGAGCCGCACCGCACCTTCATCGAGAACGCGCTGGCCAAGGCGCGCCACGCGGCGCAGGTCAGCGGCCTGCCCGCGCTCGCCGACGACGCTGGCCTGTGCGTGGAAGCCTTCGGCGGCCTGCCGGGTGTGGACACCGCCTACTACGCGACGCAGTTCGGTTACGAGAAGGGTGACGCCAACAACGTGCGCGCCTTGCTGGAACAGATGGCCCAGGTGCACGACCGCCGCGCTGCGCTGGTCAGCACTTTGGTCGCGGTGCGCAGCGCCGACGATCCCGAACCGCTGGTGGCCAGCGGCCGGGCGCCGGGGCTCATCACGCGCGAGCCCGTCGGTGACAACGGTTTCGGCTTTGACCCGGTGATGTTTTTGCCGCAGTTCGGTTGCACTTTTGCCCAGCTGAGCGACGAGAAGAAAAACGCCAACAGCCACCGTGGCAAGGCGGCGCAACAGATGCTGAACCTGATGCGTGAACGCTGGTTCGCGCCCCAGGCGGACACATGAGCGCCGCTCGGCCGCTCCGAAGGCGCTCAGCCCCGCAGTGCGCAGCACGGAGGGAAGTCCAGTGAACACACCCAGAGAGGTTAGGGTGGCGCTGCCCGGCGCAGCCGGCAGCCGTCCACCGGAAGGCCCGCACTGGAGCGACATCCACCACTGGATGCGCCCCGGCACGCTGCAACTGCAGGGCCTGCCACCGCTTTCGCTCTACATCCACCTGCCCTGGTGCCTGAAGAAGTGCCCCTATTGCGACTTCAACTCGCACGAGTGGAGCGCCACCAGCGCGCCCGGTCAGGCGCTGCCCGAACAGGCTTACCTGGACGCGCTGCGTGCCGATCTGGAAGCCGCATTGCCGCTGATCTGGGGCCGTTCGGTGCACAGCGTCTTCATCGGCGGCGGCACACCCAGCCTTTTTTCGCCCGAGGCCATCGACCGCCTGCTGGGCGACGTGCGTGCGCTGCTGCGGCTGGACGCCGACGCCGAGATCACGCTGGAAGCCAACCCGGGCACCTTTGAGAAGGACCGCTTCCGCGCATTCCGCCAGGCCGGTGTCACCCGCCTGTCCATCGGTGTGCAGAGCTTCAACGACGAGCACCTGAAGGCGTTGGGCCGGGTGCACGACCGGGCGCAGGCGATCGCCGCGGTGGAAGAGGCGGCGTTGGCCTTCGACACCTTCAACCTGGACATCATGTACGCGTTGCCGGGGCAGACGCTGGCCGACTGCGAAACGGACATGCGCACCGCGCTGGCGTTTGCGCCACCGCACATCTCGATCTACCACCTGACCATCGAGCCCAACACCGTGTTCGCCAAGTTCCCGCCGCGGGTGCCCGAAGACGACGACGCCTACGCCATGCTCGACCGCATCACCGAGCTGACGGCTGAGCAGGGGCTGGCGCGCTACGAGGTCTCGGCCTACGCGCGCGAAGGCCACCGCTGCTGGCACAACCTCAACTACTGGCAGTTCGGCGACTACCTCGGCATCGGCGCCGGGGCCCACAGCAAGCTCAGCTTTGCCCACCGCGTGGTGCGCCAGGTGCGTGCACGCGAACCGCGTCTCTACATGGACAAGGCGCGCGCGGGCGATGCGGTGGTGAGCGTGGAAGAAGTGGCGCGGCGCGATCTGCCTTTTGAATACATGCTCAACGCGCTGCGCCTGCGGCACGGTTTTGAACTGCAGGACTTCTCGGCACGCACCGGTCTGCCGCTTTCCAGCGTGGCCGCGTCGCTGGACGAGGGCGTGCAGCGCGGCTGGCTGGTGGTGGCGGATGGCTGGGTCCGGCCGACCGAACGCGGCTTCGATTTTCTCAGCGATCTGCAGTCGCTGTTCCTGCCCGGTTGATACGGCTTCGCCTTCAAACGTATAACTGTGTTGGTTCGCCTTGCCGTGCAATGGCACTGTCTGCGGCTCCCGCCTTTTCTACGCTCGAATGCAAAACCGTACAAGAATCGGCTCAGTCCCGCAGCCCGCCGCAGGCCTGTAGGATCGTGCGCACCTTGTGCTCTGACAGCGGGCTGGTCAGCGTGCCGGCCCATTTCAGGCCATAGCCGTCCACCAGCCGTTCGGCGGTGTCCTGCATCTGGTGGTCGAAATGGCCGATCAGCGCCACGTGGCCCTTGAACCGCCATTGCCGCAGGTGCTGGATCAGCTCGGCGCCGTTCATGCCCGGCATGTGCAGGTCCAGCAACAGCAGCACCTGCGAGGTGTCGAGCTCTTCCAGCCGCTGCTGCAGCTCGCTGGCTTCGGTGAAGCGCTCGACCCGCGGCGCACCGGCCTGGGCCAGCCGTGTCGCCAGTTCGTTCAGGTGGACCGGATCGTCGTCGATGCACAGCACATGGGTCAGTGGCGCTGTCTGCACCGCGGATTCCAGTCGTCTGAAATGCTGGCGCACCGATGCGATGGATTCGACCAGGCTGGGGACCAGCCGGGCCATGCCCGCCGCATCGCCCACTTGCCCCAGCGTCTCGATCTGGTCCAGCAGCTGCGCCAGACCCACCGCACCGACGAGGCGGCTGGACGATTTGATGCGGTGCGCCGTGAAGCCCGCGCTGGCGCTGTCCTCGCGCGCCGCCGCATCCTGGATCTCGGTCAGGGCCCGGTCCAGGCTGGCGAGGTAGCGGCTGCGCATGTCCTGCAGGATTTCGGGGTCGGCCCCGAGCACACGCTGCAGCGCGTGCTCGTCGAATCCGTTCCATCCCGCGGCGACGGGTTCCGGTTGCGTCTCCGGCCGTTGCGCCTGAGACCCCGCTGGTGCCGGCAACCGGACCACTTCCAGCCACCGGTGCAGCATGGTTTCGAGCTTGGGCAGCGACACCGGCTTGGTGAGGTAGTCGTCCATGCCGACCGCCCGGCAGCGGTGGACTTCGCTGTGCATCGCGTTCGCGGTCAGCGCGATGATGGGCATACGGTGCCCGACCGCTTCTTCCTTGCGGATGGCCTCGGTGAGTCCGATGCCGCTGAGGCCCGGCATCTGCAGGTCGGTCAGCAGCAGGCAGAAGTGGTCTGGCTGCTGCCGCCAGAGCGCCAGCGCCTCCTGGCCATCGCCCGTGAAAACGGGGTCCAGGCCCAGCAGCTCCAGCTGGTAGCGCAACACCCGCTGGTTGATCTCGTTGTCTTCGGCCACCAGAATGGCGCGCCCCTGGCAGGCGGCCACCAGGCCCCAGTCGGCCGGGTGCCGCTCCCGCTCGGGGCTTACGACGCCGTGGGCCGGCACCAGCACCCGGCCCGCCGCCATGGCCACGGCCACCAGCAGGTCCTTGCGGCGTAGGCCGATGACCGACAGGTTGGCCTGACCCGGGGCCTGGGAAACCGGTTCCGTGCGGGGCTTCTGATGCATCACGACCTGGCCTTCGGACCGGCCGGAGGCTTCTGCGGTGGAACGGTGGAGCACCTGGTGTCCGGCGGGTGCGATCACCACCCGGGCTTCGCCCTCCTGTTCGGGCCAGGCGGCTGCATCGTCGGTGCTGTCTACCAGGCTGACCCGGGCACCCGCGGCGCTGAGGTAGGCCGCCCAGTCGTCGCGGATGTCGGCGTCGTCCAGCACCAGCAGGGCGTGGATGCCGACCAGCTCGCTGCTGATGGCCGAATTCACCGCCGAAGCCGGCTTGAGCGGCAGGTCGACTGTGAAGGTGGCGCCTGCGTCGGGCTGGCTGCGCACGCTGATGCTCCCGCCCATGGCGCTGACCAGCCGGTGCGAGATGGCCAGGCCCAGACCCGTGCCGCCGTAGTTGCGCGTGGTGGAGGCCTCGCCTTGTATGAAAGGCTTGAACACCAGGCGTTGCACTTCGTCGGTCATGCCGATGCCGTTGTCGGCCACCTCCAGGCGCACCGAGTCGCCCACGGGTGTGGCGCGCACGGTGACCCGGCCCGGCCGGTTCAAGCCGGCCGAAAACTTGATGGCATTGCCCACCAGGTTGAGCAGGATCTGGCGCACGCGGTTGCCGTCGCCCAGCATCAGGTCGGGCAGGCGCGGGTCGGCGAAGGCGTGCAGACGCACGCCACGCCCGGCGGCGACGGTGCTCAGGGGCGCACAGGAGCGGCCGACCACGCTGCGGATCGCAAACGGCGCTTCCTCCAGCACGAGCCGTCCGGCCTCGATCTTCGAAAAATCCAGGATGTCGTCGATGATCGCGAGCAGCGCCGCGGCCGATTCGTTGATGGTCTCCACCATCTCCTGCTGAGCGGGCGACAGCGGGGTCTGCATCAGCACGTCGGCCACACCCATCACGCCGTTCATGGGTGTGCGGATTTCGTGGCTCATGGTGGCAAGGAAGGCGCTCTTGGCGGCGTTGGCCGCCTCGGCCGACAGCCGGGCTTTCTCCAGTTCGACGGTGCGCTGGGTGACGAGTTCTTCGAGGTGGTAGCGGTAGCGGGTCAGGTCCTCGCTCATGCGCCGCTTGTCCGTGATGTCTTCCTTCACCGCCAGGTAGTGGGTGACGCGGCCGCCCGGGTCGCGCACTGGCGTGATCACGGCGAATTCGATGTAGTGGGAGCCGTCCTTGCGGCGGTTGTTGAAGAAGCCGCGCCAGGGCTTGCCCGCGCTGAGCGCCGCCCAGAGCTTGCGGTAACGCGCGCCCGGCGTCAGGCCCGATTGCAGGATGCGGGAGTTTTTCCCCATCAGCTCGTCACACGAATAGCCCGAGGTGGCCACCATGGCCTTGTTCACGTATTCGATGTTGGCCGCGATGTCGGTGATGACGATGGACGCCGTGGCCTGCTCGGCCGCCATGGCGAGTTTGCTCAGCCAGCCGGCTTCTTCGCGCGGTTGGATGGTGTTGCGCACCTGGTCGGTCACGTCGGTCATCAGGCCCTGGATCACGGGATCGACGTCGTCACCGGAAGGCCGCACGATGCGGATCGCGTCGTGGTAGTGGCGCCAGTCGCCGGCCGCATTGCGGATGCGGTACTGGAGTTCAAAGCTCGGCCGGTTTTTCAGCCCGTCGGTGAGTTCGGCGAGCACGCGCGCGCAGTCGTCCGGGTGCAGCGCCTGCATCCAGGCCTCGGGCCGGGCCATCCATTCCTCGGGCGTGTAGCCCAGTTCGCGGACACGGGAGCTGACATACAGGGTCGAACTCGCCTCGTCCATCACGGCCCGGTAGACGATGCCGGGCATCTGCTCGGCGAGCTCGCGGAACTCGCGCGCACGGGCATCAAGCTGGAGGCGTTCGCGCAGCCCGAGCAGCCAGTGCTCCACGGTCGTGCGCAGCTCCAGCAGCATCTCGCGCTCGATGTCGCTCAGGGTGCGCGGCTCGGCCCCGAACAGGCAGAGCACACCGATGCTGTGGCCGTCCACGCGCACGGGCGCACCCACGAAGAGGCGCGGCGTGGCGGACGCTGGCTCACCCGACAGCAGGGTGCTCCCGGTGTCGGTGAGCACCAGCACATCGTCGCACGCAGCCACCTGCGCGGCGAAGGCGGCGCCACAGCTTTCGGGCACGCTGTCCAGTCCGTACGACGCCTTGATCCAGTGCTGGTCGCCATCCATCAGGCAGACCGCCGCCCGCGTGCACCGCAACGTGAGCGCGGCCACTTTCAGCAGGGACTGGATGGTGGGGTCGGACGAGGTGTCCAGGGTGGCCAGGGAGCGGAGCGTCTGGATGCGGGCCAGCTCGACGGAGGCAGGGTGCAAAAAAGGCATGGTGACGGGCAGGGTGGGCGGGTCCGTTTGTTCGATTTCAGCGCGCAGGGATCAACCGCCCCTGTCCTGCTGACGTTGCCCGATCTTTGTCGGCCCGACGCGTCCGGTCTGTAGGGAGTTATGGACGACAGGCGACACGCCGGGAGGAACCCGTGAACAACCGCACGGGCCATGGTGCTGCGCGGGGGACGCCGGTGTGGGCCGGGCCCATGGACAATGCCGGCATGGCCATCCCGATCAACTCCGATGTGATTCACACCCCGCCTCTGGCGTCTGCCACCGTGATGGTGGTGCGCGACGGGCCCGCCGGGCTGGAGGTGCTGCTGGTGCGCCGGCACGGCAACTCGGGTGTGCTGGGTGGCGTGCACGTGTTTCCGGGCGGCAAGCTCGATGCGGCCGACCGGCAGGTGGACCCCGCTGCGCTGGACCGCACGGCGGCCGAGCTGTTGAGCGCCCTGGCCGAACCCGGGCTGGATCCGGACACCGCGGTGGGGCTGCACCTGGCCGCGCTGCGCGAGACCTTTGAAGAATGCAGCCTGTTGCTGGGCCTGCACGCATCACTTTCAGCCGGTTGCGATGGGGCGCGGTTGGCCGCCCAGGTGCGTGAGCACACGCTCACGGGTCTGGCCTTTGCCGCTGCCGTGCAGCGCCTGGGCCAGCCGCTGGCGGTGTCGAGCCTGTTGCCGTGGTCGCGCTGGGTCACGCCGCGCCAGCCTTCGGTGACCAGCAAGCGCTTTGACACGCGGTTTTTCGTGGCCCCGGCCCCGGCGGGCCAGGACGCCAGCCACTGCACCTTTGAAGCCACCGAAGCGGTCTGGCTGTCCCCGCGCGCTGCGCTGGAGCGCTACTGGGCGGGCGAGATCGACCTGGCGCCGCCGCAGATCATGAGCCTCTGCCAGCTCGGCCGCCTGGCCGGTGTGGCCCAGGTGCAGGCCGTGGCGCGCAGCCGGCCGCCCGCGCTGATCGAGCCCGAACCCTTCGATCAAGACGGCTGCCGCGTGATCTGCTACCCCGGCGATCCGCGGCACAGCCGCCGCGAGCCGGTGTGGGACGGGCCGACCCGCCTGACCTACCGCAACCAGCGCTTCGAGGCCGACGGCGGGTTGGCGGCATTGTTGGGCTGAGGTCTATCCGTTCAGCACCCCAAACCGGTAACGCGTCTGCGCGCGGTAGGGCCGCTCGGTCGTGACGCGGTTGAACGGGAAACCCGGGCAGTTGGGGGCGTTGGGAAACTGCTGGGGCTCCAGGCAGAGCCCGCTGCGCGGCCGGTGGACCACACCCCGTTTGCCGATGTCGGCCACCCCACCCGTGCCGAGCTGGCCCGCGGTGTACACCTGCAGCACCGGTTCGGTGGTCCAGACCTCCAGCGTGCGGCCGCTGGCTTCGCTGTCGGCGCGGGCACACAGGCGCAGGCTGGTGGTGTGGGGGTCGGTGTCGATCACGTAGCTGTGGTCGATGTCGGGCAGCTTGCCCAGCGTCTGCGGGGTGCGCAGGTCCAGCGGGTGGTCGCGCAGCGGCGTGCGCTCGCCGGTGGGGATGTTGTCGGCGTCGGTGGCGAGCAGCTGGCTGGCGCGCACTTCCAGCCGGTGGCCGTCGATGCGCGCATGGCCGGGGCCGTCGAGGTTGAAGAACGCATGGCAGGTGAAGCTCGCCGGCCCGTGGCCTTCGACCGCGGTGGCTTCGTGTTCGATCACCAGCTCGTTGTGCTCGGTCAGCCGGTAGGTCAGGCGCAGGGCCAGCGCGCCGGGGAAACCGTCGTCGGCGGTCTCGAAGCGGTGCTGCAGTTCCAGCGTGTGGGCGTCGGTCTGGCGGGCCTCGAAGACGCGGTGGCGCGAGCCGCGTGGGCCGCCGTGCAGGCAGTGCGGGCCGGCGTTGGCGACCAGCTGGTGCTCGTGACCGTCGAGCGTGAAGCGGGCCTGGGCGATGCGCCCGGCGTAGCGTCCGATGAAGGCGCCCATGGACGGCGCGCCCTGGAGCAGGTCGTCCAGGCTGTCGTAGCCCAGCGCCACATCACCCGGCACACCGTCGCGGTCGGGCACCACGATCTGCAGGATCCGGGCGCCCAGGTTGCACACGGCCACAGCCATGCCGCGCTCGTTGTGCAGCAGGAAGAGCGCCGTGGGGCGGCCATCGAACCCGCCCTCGAAACGGGCCGGTTCGAGCAGGCCGGGGAGCGTATCGGCGTCCATGACAGTTCAGAGGCGGTCCAGTCGGTTCAGGTGACGGGGGCCGGGTTGAACAACACCAGGGCGTTGTGCAGCTTCCAGTGTTCGGCCCATGTTTTTTTACCACTGGCGACGGCCAGCAGCAGCTGGAACAGCTCGGTCCCCACGTCTTCGATAGTGGCTTCTCCGCTGGCGATGCGCCCGGCGTTGACGTCCATCAGGTCGTGCCAGCGGCGCGCCAGGTCGTCGCGTGTGGCGACCTTGATCACCGGGCATTCGGCCAGACCGTAGGGCGTGCCGCGGCCGGTGGTGAAGACGTGCAGGTTCATGCCGGCCGCGAGCTGCAGCGTGCCGCAGATGAAGTCGCTCGCCGGCGTAGCGGCGAAGATCAGGCCCTTCTGCGTCACTTTCTCGCCGGGCGCGATCACGCCGTGGATCGGCCCGGTGCCGCTCTTGACGATGGAGCCCATGGCCTTTTCCACGATGTTGGACAGGCCGCCCTTCTTGTTTCCGGGCGTGGTGTTGGCGCTGCGGTCCACCAGCCCTTTGTTCAGGTAGGCGTCGTACCAGGCCATCTCGCGCACCATGGCCGCGGCCACGTCGGGGCTGGCCGCGCGCGTGGTCAGCAGGTCGATGCCGTCGCGCACCTCGGTCACTTCCGAGAACATCACGGTGGCGCCGGCGCGCACCAGCAGGTCGGTGGCGTAGCCCACGGCCGGGTTGGCGGTGACGCCGGAAAACGCGTCGCTGCCACCACACTGCACGCCCACCACCAGGTCGGACGCCGGGCAGGTGGCGCGCTGGCGCCGGTTCAGGCGTTCCAGGTGCACGCGCGCCTGCCGGAGAATGGAATCGATCATGGACATGAAGCCGACGTGGGCGTCGTCTTGAAGCGTGACCACATCGAGTTCGCTGTCTCGTTGATCGCTGATCGGAATCGATCCCGGCGGCAGCAGGCGCTCGGGCTGCAGCTTCTCGCAGCCCAGGCTGAGCACCATGACCTCGCCGCCGAAGTTGGGATTGCTCGAGATGTTGCGCAGCGTGCGGATGGGGATGACCGCGTCGGGCGCGTCAATCGCCACGCCGCAGCCGTAGCTGTGTTCCAGACCGACCACGCCGTCCACGTTCGGGTACAGCGGCAGCAACTCGGTTCGGATGCGTTCGACCGCGAAGTCGAGCACGCCGGCCACGCACTGCACGGTGGTGGTGATGGCCAGCAGGTTGCGCGTGCCCACGCTGCCGTCGGTATTGCGGTAGCCCTGGAACGTGTACCCGGTCAATGGCGGCAGTTCGGCCGGCGGGTTCGACGCGGGCAGGCCTTCGAGCGAACGCGCGGCCGGCATCACCAGCCGCTGCTCGTTGACCCAGCCTCCCGCCGGGATGGCCACGCCGGTGTGGCCGATGACCACGTTGTAGCGCCGCACGGCGATGCCCGCCGGCAGGTCCACCAGCGCCACCTTGTGGCCCTGGGGCACGGCCTCGACCAGCACCGGCCCACCGTCCAGCGCCGCGCCGGGCTTCAGGCCGCCGTCGTTGACCACGATGGCCACGTTGTCCGCCGGGTGCATGCGGATGCCGCGCGGTGCGGACGGAGAAGATGTGTTCATGACAACGTTGCGAAAGAGGGGGAGCCAACGCCCAGGGCGCCGCGGAACCGGCTTTGCCGGGCCGCCAGCGCCGCCCCCTTGAGGGGGTCGCGCGCAGCGCGGCGGGGGTGGGCCAAATCAATCTGCCTTGATGCCGCGCGATGTGATCAGTTTCTGCCAGCGCGCGTATTCCGACGCCTGGAACGCCGCGAACTGCTCGGGCGTGTTGAGCACCACCTCGAAGCCCAGCTCCAGCAGCTTCGGCGTCACGGACGGGTCGTTGATGCTCGCGACGATGGCGTCGTGGATGCGTTTCTTCACGTCGGCGGGCAGGCCCTTGGGCGCGGCCACGGCCTGCCATGACTGCACGTTGGCGTCCTTCACGCCGCTTTCTTCCAGCGTGGGCACGTCGGGCAGCAGCGGCGAGCGCTTGGCGCTGGTGATGGCCAGGGCGCGCAGCTTGCCGGCCTTGATCTGCGGCATGGCGGTGTTGATGTTCATGAAGGACGACTCCACCTGGTTGCCCAGCAGGTCGCTCATCACCGGGCCACCGCCCTTGTAAGGCACGTGCACGCCGCTGGTACCGGTCTGTTGCCAGAAGAGTTCGGCGGTGAGGTGGTCGCTGCTGCCGTTGCCGGACGATGCGAAGCTCATCTTGCCCGGGTTGGCCTTCTGGTAGGCGATCACTTCGGCAACCGACGTACGCGCCGACGCGGCGGGCACCACCAGCACGTTGGGCGCCTGCACGACCACCGTGATCGGGTCCAGGTCCTTGAGCGCGTCGTAGGTGACCTTGAACAGGTGCGGCGCGATCACGAAGGGGCCGAGCGAGGAGACGAACAGCGTGTGGCCGTCGGCCGGCGCGCGCGCGATGTAGGTGGCGCCGATGGTGCCGGTGGCGCCGGCCTTGTTCTCCACGACCACGGTGGCGCCGCCGAGCTTCTCACCCATTTTGCCCGACAGCGTGCGCGCGATCAGGTCGGTGGAACCGCCGGGCGGGAAGGGCACGACCAGGGTGATGGGCTTGTCGGGCCAGGCGAAGGCGCTGAGGCTGGTGGTCGCGGCCACGAGCAGGGTGATGAGGGATTTTTTCATGGTGTTGTCTCCGGTGGGTGCAGGAACGCGGCGCCCGGGGGCACCGCCAAGGGGCTTATTCGAGGGTGATTTTTTCTTCGCGGACGATCTGCGCCATCGCGGGGATTTCGGCCTTGATCCAGGCACTGAAATCGGCCGCGCTCATGTGTGACGGTTCCAGGCCGAGGGACTGCAGCTTTTCCTTGATGTCGGGCAGCGCGGTGATGCGTTGCACCTCGGCGTGCACCGCGTTCACGATGGCCGGCGGCGTGCCGGCCGGGGCCAGCAGGCCTTGCCAGCTGCCGGTCAGGAAGTTGGGCACGCTCTCGCTGACGGTGGGCACGTCACCCAGTTCGCCGAAGCGCTTGGCGCTGGAAACGGCCAGCAGCTTGAGCTTGCCGGCCTTGACGTGCGGGTAGGTGGCGACCATGCCGTTGAAGGTGACGTCCATGTGGCCGCCGACCAGGTCGGTCATGGCTTGCGAGCCGCCCTTGTAGGGCACGTAGTTCCACTGGATGCCGTTGCGCCGGGCAAACTGCACGCCCGCCATGTGGGGCGCGCTGCCCATGCCGGCCGCGGCGGCGAAATTCAGCTTGCCGGGGTTGGCCTTGGCGTACTTCACCAGTTCAGCGATGTTGCTGGCCGGCACCTTGGTGCTCACCACCAGCAGGTGCGGCGAGTAGCCGACCATGGCCACCGGGACAAAGTCTTTGATGACGTCGAAGGGCAGCTTGTAGAGCGCCGGGCTGATGGTGAGGTTGCCCACGTCCATCAGCACGAAGGTGTAGCCATCGGCGGGCGACTTGGCCACCAGATCGGCGCCCAGGTTGCCGGCGTTGCCGGCCCGGTTTTCCACCAGCACGGTCTGGCCGAGCTTCTCGGTCATCTTCAGGCTGATCAGGCGCGCGAGCACGTCGGACGTGCCACCGGCGGGGAAGGGCACCACGATCCGGATGGGCTGCTTGCCCGGCCAGTCCTGGGCCCAGCTGGCGAGGGGCATCAGGGCGGCGGCGCCGAGCGACAGGCAGAGGGTGCGTCTGGCAAATTTCATGGGGTGGTGCTCCGGGGGGTGTGTGGCTCATCGAGCCGGGTGGCTGAACGTGATCCAGTTGGGGTTCTGGCCCATGGGCAGGCGCTGCTGCAGGGCCAGCGAGCCGGTGGCCGGGTCGATGCGGTAACGGCTCAGGTGGTGCGAGAGCTGGCCCACGGCGAGCAGGTGCTGGCCGTCGGGCGTGATGGCGAAGCCGCGCGGGCCGCTTTCGGTGGCCGTGTGACCCCGGGGCTCGACGCGCCCGGTGCTGGCGTCCACCGCGAACGCGGCCAGGGTGCTGCTGGTGCGCTCGCTGGTGTAGAGCCAGCGGCCATCGGGCGTGAGGTGCAAGTCGGCCGCGGCGGGTGGGCCGCTGAAGCCGGGTGGCAGGGTGGGCAGTGTCTGCAGGTGCGCGAGTGTGCCGGTTGGTGCGTCGTAGGCCAGCACGTCGAGCGTGGCGTCCAGCTCGTTGAGCAGGTAGACGAAGCGGCCGTTGGGGTGGAAACGCAGGTGGCGCGGACCGGCGCCGGGACGCTGCGGCCAGGCCGGCGGTGTGTTGGGGCTGAGCTGGCCGGTGGTGGCATCGAAGCGGAACTGCAGCACCTGGTCGCCGCCCAGGCTGGTGACCAGCACATGGCGGTTGTCGGGTGCGCTCAGGACGCAGTGCGCGTGGGGCGGCGTGGGCACGAGCTGCTGCACATCGCCCGCGATGCCGGTGGGTGCGATGGGGCTCACGCTCACGCAGTTGGCCGGATACGAGGCCGCGAACAGCCAGCGCCCCCTGGGGTCGGTGGAGACGTAGGCCATGCTGCCGGGCAGGGTGGCTTCGCCCAGGGGCTGCAGCTGTCCGGTGGTGGTGTCGATGGCGAGCGTGACCACGGCCAGGGGTTCGCTGCGCCGGGCCACGTAGAGCCAGCGCCCGCAGGGGCTCAGCGCCATGGGCATGAGCGTGCCGCCGAGCGTGACGGAGGACACCGGCCGCAAGTCGCCGTCGGCGTCCAGCGCCAGCGTGCGCACGTCGCCGCTGTCGGCGTGCGATATGAAAACGAAGCGCTGTGTCATGGCTTCGGGTCTCACAGGCCCAGCGTGCGCGGCAGCCACAGCGACAGCCAGGGCAGGTAGGTCACCATCAGCAGCACCACGAACAGCGCCACGAAAAACGGCATGAGCGCCTTGGAGACCACGCCGATCTTGAGCTTGGCAATCGCACTGCCCACGAAGAGCACGGTGCCCACCGGCGGCGTGATCAGGCCGATGCCCAGGTTGACCATCATGATCATGCCGAAGTGCACCGGGTCCACGCCCATCATCTTCACCACCGGCAAAAGGATGGGCGTGAGGATCAGGATCAGCGGTGACATGTCCATCAGCGTGCCCAGCACGATCAGCAGCACGTTGATCAGCGCCAGGATCACGTACTTGTTGTCTGAGAGTTCGGTGAGGAAGGTGGTGACCCGCAGCGGGATCATCATCAGCGTCATGATGTAGCCGAAGGCGGCGGCAAAGCCGATCAGGATCATGACGATGGTCACGGTCTTGACCGTGCGGTGCATCAGCTTGGGCAGGTCGCTCCACTTGTAGTCGCGGTAGATGAACATCGTGACGAAGAAGGCCCAGACGACCGCGATCGAGGCCGACTCGTTGGCCGTGAACACGCCCGAGAGAATGCCGCCCAGGATGATGACCATGGTCATCAGGCCCCACATGGCTTCGCCACAGATCTTCAGCGCCTGCTTCAGCGGAATCACCTCGCCCTTGGGGTAGCCGTGTTTCTTCGCCTTGTAGAGGCACAGCACCGATAGCGTCAGCCCCATCAGCAGGCCGGGCAACACGCCGGCCATGAACAGCGCGGCGATGCTCACCGTGCCACCGGCCGCGAGCGAATACAGCACCGCGTTGTGGCTGGGCGGGATCAGGATCGCCTGCACCGAGCCACTGATGGTGACGGCGGTCGCGAACTCGCGCGGATAACCCTTCTTCTCCATCTCGGGGATCAGCACCGTGCCGACCGAGGCGGTGTCCGCCACCGAGGAACCGGAAATCGCACCGAAAAAGGTGGAGGCCAGGATGTTCACCAGCGACAGGCCGCCTCGCACGAAACCGATCAGCACGCCGGCGAAAGCGACCAGGCGCCGCGCCATGCCGCCCTCGGCCATGATGGCGCCGGCCAGCACGAAGAAGGGAATCGCGAGCAGCGAAAACTTGTTTACGCCCGAAGCGATCTGGATCATCACCGCGTCGAGCGGGATGTCGATGTAGAGGGCACCCACCAGCGCAGCGAGCCCGAGCGAGAAGGCGATGGGAACGCCCAGCACCATGAGCAGCATGAAGCTGCCGATCAGCACGAACGCGTCCATCAGCGGCTCTCCCCGTGGGCCAGGGCGGCGCCCCGGTCGGTCTTTTCCGGTTCTTCGTAGCGCATCAGCCGGCGGTGGTCCTGCGGGCCGATCCAGCGCCGTTCGATCACGAACAGCAAGGTGAACAGCGAGCCCAGCGGCAAGGCGGCGTAGGTCACGCCCACCGGCAACCAGGGCAGTTCGCTGATCGACTGCCCCATGGTGCCCAGGCTGAGGCTGGTGCCGTACCAGGCCACGAAGGCGCAGGCCGCGGCCATGCACAAGTCGACAAGCCAGGCGCACAGCGCGCGCAGAGGTGGCGGCAGCACGTCGGTGAGCATGGTCACGGCGATGTGGGCGTTGGCGCGGTAGGCCGCGGCCGCACCGATGAAAGTGAACACCATCATGAGCAGGATGGCGATGGGTTCGGGCCACTGCGAGCCGGTGCCCAGCACATAGCGCGTGAACACACCCCAGGGAATGATCAGCGACATGCACACGATGGCCACGCCGGCGGCCCAGATGCAGGCCAGGTAGAGGCGGTCCATCGCCGCGACGTAGAGGGATTTCATGGATCGTTTTCTGCAAGCGGCACCCCGGCGCGAGGCCGGGGTGACTGGAGGGGCGACGGGCGCAGGCGCGGCTTATTTCACTTCGCCGATGCGCTTCATCAGGTCGGCAAACTGGGCGCCGTACTTGGCGCGCACCGGGGCGGTGGCGTCAAAGAAAGGCTTGTTGTCGATGGCGATGAACTCCACGCCCTCGGCCTTGAGCTTGGCGCTGTAGTCGGCCACGGCGGCGTCCCAGAGCTTGCGCTGCTCCAGCTGGGCTTCGCGACCCAGCTTCTTCATCAGCGTCTGGTCGGCGGGCGTGAGCTTGTCCCAGGCCACCCTGGACATCACCAGGATCTCGGGAATGATCAGGTGGTTGGTCTGGGTGTAGTACTTGGCGCCGGCCTTGAAGTGGTTGGCGGTGTACAGGCTGGGCGGGTTGTTTTCAGCGCCATCGACCACACCGGTCTGGATCGCGGTGAACACCTCGCCGTAACCCATGGCGATGCCGTTGCCGCCCATGGCGTTCATGGTGTCGACGAACAGCGGGTTGCCCATCATGCGGATCTTCTGGCCCTTGAGGTCGGCGGGGGTGCGCACCGGCTTCTTGGTGTAGAGGCTGCGGCTGCCGCCGTCCATCCAGGCCAGGGCGACCATCTTGGCCGGGCTGGCGCTGATCTTGTCCAGCAGTTCCTGTCCGATCGGGCCGTCGATCACGGCGCGCATGTGGGCCACGTCGCGGAACACGAAGGGCATGTTGAACACGTTCACCTCGGGCACCACCGGACCGACGGGCCCCAGCGAAGTGCGCAGCAGCTGGATGGCGCCGACCTGGGTCTGCTCGATCATGGCCTTTTCGTCGCCGAGCACGCTGCCCGGGAACATCTGGAACTTGTAGCGCCCCTGGCTGGCGGCTTCGAGCTTCTTGCCCATGGCCTCCACCGCCACCACGGTGGGGTAACCGGCGGGGTGCACGTCGGCGGCTTTCAGCACGGTCTGGGCGCTGGCAAGGCCCAACACGCTGGCACAGGCGGCGGCCACGGTGGCCTGGATCAGGGTTCTGCGTTTGGTCATGTCGGTGTCTCCTGGGCGCTGCGGCGCCGTGATGGGGGAATGGGCTGTCTGAGCGGGTTGTCGACCTATCCAAAGCCGGAATGCATCTGTTACAGTGAACCTACACATCTCATCATCGGTTGTCGTACAACTAATCTAACAGATGCCAAACACCGCCCCTATCGGGATAACCCCTATGAACCGGGATCTGGCCAGCCGCAGCAAGTCGCGCACGCTCTCCACCGAACTGGCGCATGTGCTGGTGGGGCGCATCCGCAACGGCGACTACGCGCCGGGTGAAAAGCTGCCCAAGGAAGCGGCCTTCATGGACGAGTTCGGTGTCAGCCGCACCGTGGTCCGCGAGGCCATTTCCTACCTGCAGGCGGTCAACCTGGCCGAGACCCGCCACGGCATCGGCACCTTCGTGCTGAAGGTGGACGAGAGCGCGCCGTTCCGCATCCAGCCCGAGCAGCTCGGCACCTTGCGCGACACCATCGCTCTGCTGGAGCTGCGTATCGGCATAGAGACCGAGGCCGCGGCCATCGCGGCCGCGCGCCGTACCGAGGCGAATCTGGTCAGCATGCAGGCCGCGCTGGAGGCCTTTTCCGAAGCCATCGAGGCCGGGCAGGACGCCGCCAACGCCGACTTCCAGTTCCACCGCGAGATCGCGCTGGCGACCCAGAACAGCCACTTCGTCGAAGTCATGAACTCGCTCGGCCCGGGCGTGATCCCGCGGGCCCGACTGGCGATCGCGGCGGCCCAGGATCCGAACCGCCTGATGTACCTGCGGCGCGTGCACCTGGAGCACGAGAGCATCTACAACGCGATCCGGGACCAGGACGTGGACAGCGCCCGCGCGGCCATCCGCACCCACCTGTCCAACAGCCGCGAGCGCCTGCGCAAGAGCGAGACCCAGGCCGCCTGAAGCCGTGAGGGAAGGGTGAATCGAGGGTTATCCCGGATGAGGTCACCCCATCTAAGTTGTATGATGACTGTCAACTTAAACGGTTTTTCCGTTGTTGTCCTGTCCTCATGCACCGCCCATGTACGCCACCCCCACCGTCACCCGATTGCAAGTGATCCCCGTCGCGGGACACGACAGCATGCTGCTCAACCTGAGTGGCGCGCACGGCCCGTTTTTCACCCGCAACCTGCTGATCCTGACCGACTCGTCGGGCCACACCGGCGTGGGCGAGGTGCCGGGCGGCGAAAAAATCCGCCAGACGCTGGAAGACGCACGGCCCCTGATCGAAGGGCAGCCCATCGGCGCCTGGAACCGCCTGCTCAACAGCCTGCGCAGCGGCTTCGCCGAGCGCGACAGCGGCGGCCGCGGCAACCAGACCTTTGACCTGCGCGTGACCATCCACGCCGTGACCGCGGTGGAGAGCGCCTTGCTCGACCTGCTGGGCCAGCACCTCGGTGTGCCGGTCGCGGCACTGCTGGGTGAGGGTCAGCAGCGCGACCGCGTGCAGATGCTGGGTTACCTGTTCTACATCGCCGACCGCAAGCAGACCGACCTGGCCTACCGCAGCGAGCCTGATGCGACCGATGACTGGCAGCGCCTGCGCCACGAAGCCGCGCTCACGCCCGAAGCGGTGGTGAAGCTGGCCGAAGCCGCGCAGGCGCGCTACGGCTTCCAGGACTTCAAGCTCAAGGGCGGTGTGCTGCGTGGCGAAGCCGAGGTGGAGGCCGTCGTCGCGCTGCACGAGCGCTTTCCGCAGGCGCGTGTGACGCTCGACCCCAATGGCGGCTGGCTGCTGAAAGACGCGGTGCGCTGGCTGCGCGACCACCGCAATACCCTGGCCTACGCCGAAGACCCGTGTGGCGCCGAGGGCGTGTTCTCCGGGCGCGAGGTGATGGCCGAGTTCAAGCGCGCCACCGGCCTGCCCACAGCCACCAACATGATCGCCACCGACTGGCGCGAGATGGCGCACAGCCTGATGCTGCAGTCGGTCGACATCCCGCTGGCCGACCCGCATTTCTGGACCCTGCAGGGCTCGGTGCGCGTGGCCCAGCTCTGCCAGATGCACGACCTGACCTGGGGCTCACACTCCAACAACCACTTCGACGTGTCGCTCGCCATGTTCACCCACTGCGCCGCCGCCGCGCCGGGCAAGGTGACCGCGATCGACACCCACTGGATCTGGCAGGACGGCCAGGGCCTGACCAAGGAACCGCTGCAGATCCAGGGCGGTTATGTGGACGTGCCCGCGAAACCGGGCCTGGGCGTGGCGCTGGACATGGACAAGGTGCAGCAGGCGCACGCGCTCTACCAGCAGCACGGCCTGGGCGCGCGCGACGACGCGGTCGCGATGCAGTACCTGATCCCCAACTGGAAGTTCAACAACAAGATGCCGGCGCTGGTGCGCTGAAGCGTCTTGCTCTTCTCATACGCTTTAAGGACATCAACATGAAACTGGGATTCATCGGACTGGGCATCATGGGCGCGCCCATGGCGGGTCATTTGCTGGCCGCGGGCCACGAGCTGTTTGCGCAGTCGCGCAGCGGCGTGCCGGCCGATCTGCTGGCCGCGGGCGCCAAGGCCTGCACCACGGCGGCCGACGTGGCGCGCGCCGCCGACATCATCTTCCTGATGGTGCCCGACACGCCGCACGTGGCCGAGGTGCTGTTTGGCGAGACCGGGCTGGACAAAGGTTTGTCTGCTGGCAAAACGGTGGTGGACATGAGCTCCATCTCGCCCATCGCCACCAAGGACTACGCCAAACGCATCCAGGCCCTGGGCTGCAACTACATCGACGCGCCGGTGTCCGGTGGCGAAGTCGGCGCCAAGGCCGCGAGCCTGACCATCATGGTCGGTGCCAGCGAGGCCTCGTTCGCCACCGTCAAGCCGCTGTTTGAACTGATGGGCAAGAACATCACGCTGGTCGGTGGCGTGGGCGACGGCCAGACCTGCAAGGTGGCCAACCAGATCATCGTGGCGCTCAACATCGAGGCCGTGGGCGAGGCGCTGCTGTTCGCGGCCAAGGCCGGCGCCGACCCGGCCAAGGTGCGTCAGGCGCTGATGGGCGGCTTCGCGGCCAGCCGCATCCTGGAGGTGCACGGCGAACGCATGATCAAGCGCACATTCAACCCCGGTTTCCGCATCGAACTGCACCAGAAAGACCTGAACCTCGCGCTGGAAGGCGCCAAGGCGCTGGGCCTCAGCCTGCCGCACACCGCGAGCGCGGCGCAGCTCATGAACAGCTGCGTCGCCCTGGGTGGCGCGGCCTGGGACCACTCGGGCCTGGTGCGCGCGCTGGAGACGGCGGCCAACTACCAGATCGCCGGCAACTGAAGCCGCCGCCCGGCCCCGAAAGCCCGGCGCTGGCGACCCCCACCTTCCAACGGAGACACCCATGGACTTGCCCGTCAACCACTTCAAGCACGCGATCCACGCCGGCACCAAGCAGATCGGCCTGTGGTCGCACCTGTGCAGCCACCTGAGCACCGAGATCCTGGCCGACAGCGGCTTCGACTGGCTGCTGCTGGACATGGAGCACTCACCCAACGAGCTGCCCGAGCTGCTGTCGCAACTGCAGGCCATGAAGGGCACGAAGGCCTCGGCCATCGTGCGCCCGCCGTGGAACGACATGGTGGTATTCAAGCGCCTGCTTGACATCGGCGTGATGACCCTGCTGGTGCCCTATGTGCAGACCGAAGAAGAGGCGCGCAACGCCGTGGCCTACACGCGCTACCCGCCGCACGGTGTGCGCGGCTTTGCGGGCGCACCGCGCGCCAGCGGCTACGGCCGCGTGAAGGACTACGCCCACCGCTGCGGCGAAGAAATCTGCGTGCTGGTGCAGGTGGAAACCGTGCTGGGCCTGCAGAACCTGGAAGCCATCGCCAACGTGGACGGTATCGACGGTGTCTTCATCGGCCCCGGCGACCTCTCGGCCGCGCTCGGCCACCTCGGCAACCCCAAACACCCCGAGGTGCTCGCCGCCATCGACGACGCCATCGCCCGCATCCGCGCCTGCGGCAAGGCCCCGGGCATCCTCACCGGTGACGAGTCCCTGGCCCGCCATTACCTGGCACAGGGCTGCCTGTTCGTCGCCGTCGGCGCCGATCAGAACCTGCTGCGCGACAGCGCCCAGGCATTGGCTGGCCGTTTCAAAAGCTGATTTTTCTTCGGAGCCTCCCATGCTTGCCCAGCCCGCCTCCCCGCTGAAGTTCAACCGCCTCCTGCTCACCGGCGCCGCCGGCAACCTGGGCCGCGAGCTGCGCCCGCGCCTCAAGGCGTATTGCGAGGTCTTGCGCCTGAGCCACCGCAGCGACCTCGGCGCCCCGGGTGCGGGCGAAGAGGTGTTCACCGCCGACCTCGCCGACAAGGACCGCGTGCACGCCATGCTGGCCGATGTGGACGCCGTGGTGCACATGGGCGGCGTCTCCACCGAGCAGCCCTGGGATCCCATCCTCGCTGGCAACATCGTCGGCATGGTCAACCTCTACGAAGCCGCGCGCCAACACGGCACGAAGCGCATCGTCTTCGCCAGCTCCAACCACGTCACCGGCTTCTACCGGCAGGACGAAGTCATCACGCCCAAAGCCGCGCCCAGACCCGACGGCTTCTACGGCCTCTCCAAGGCTTTCGGCGAAGACCTGGCCCAGCTCTACTGGGACCGCTGGGGCATCGAAACCGTGAGCCTGCGCATCGGCTCCTCGTTCAGCGAGCCGCGCGACCGCCGCATGCTCGCGACGTACCTGAGCTACGACGACCTGGAGCGCCTGATCGTGGCCGCGCTCACCGCGCCCATCGTCGGCCACAGCATCATCTACGGCGTGTCCGACAACCAGACCAGCTGGTGGGACAACAAGCCCGCGAAACACATCGGCTACCGCCCGCAGGACAGCTCCGACGGGTTCCGCCCGGCGGTGGAAGCGCGCCAGCCCAGCATTGACCGCCACGACCCGGCCGCGCTGTACCAGGGCGGTGCCTTCGTGAAGGCCGCGCCGCACGGATGACGGCCCGCGACAGTGCCCGGCCCACGGGCGCTTCTTCCGCGCACGCCCCCGGGGCCGCGTTCTTCCGCCGCCCGCGCAACCTGGTGGGGCTCGCCACGCTGTGTTGCCTGCTCTGGGGCAGCGCCTACCCAGCCATCAAGGGTGGCTATGCGCTGCTCGGCATTGCCCGCAGCGACACGGCGGCGCAGCTGGCCTTCGCGGGCTGGCGCTTCCTGCTCGCGGGCGGTCTGCTGCTGGTGATCGCGCGCCTGATGGGCAAGCCGGTGTGGGCGCTGTCCACGGGGCATTGGCGCCAGGTGGCGTTGCTCGGGCTGGCGCAGACCTCGCTGCAATACGTGTTCTTTTACGTCGGGCTGGCCCACACCACCGGCGTGAAGGGCTCCATCCTCAACGCCACCGGCACCTTCTTCAGCGTGCTGCTGGCGCACTTCATCTACGCCAACGACCGGCTGCGCCGCCGCAAGGCACTCGGCTGTGCGGTCGGTTTTTTCGGTGTGATGGTGGTGAACCTGCGCGGCGTTCAAGGGCTGGACGCGAGCTTCACCCTGCTGGGCGAAGGCTTCATCGTCATCGCGGCTTTCGTGCTCTCGGCCGCCAGCATCTACGGCAAGCGCGTGTCGCAGCGGCTGGACCCGATGGTCATGACCGCCTGGCAGCTCGCCATTGGCGGGCTGGTGCTGCTGCTGGGCGGGCTGGCCGGTGGCGGCGCCATCACGGGCTGGGGAGTTGGCTCGCTGGCCCTGCTGGGCTACATGGCGGTGCTCTCGGCGGCGGCCTTTGCGCTCTGGGCCGCGCTGCTCAAGCACAACCGGGTGGGGCAGGTCACGGTGTTCAACTTTTTGATCCCGGTGTTCGGCGCGCTGCTCTCGGCCCTGTTCCTGGGCGAGACGGTGCTCGAATGGCGCAACCTGATCGCGCTGGCGCTGGTGTGCGGGGGCATCTGGCTGGTCACCACCGAAACCGCTGCGGCGCCGGCGCCCGCGCGAGCGGGCTGACCCAGCGCTTGGTCTGGCAGCGCACAGACGCCCGGCGCTCCGACACCTAAGGTCCATCCACATCCCCGCTGTTGGCTCGCACCAGCGGCGGGGTCTGCAGCGTGCAGCCCCAGGCTGCACTCCTTCGGATGGAACCCATGCTGAAAAACAAAGTGGTGCTCGTCACCGGTGCCGCCTCGGGCATCGGTCGGGCCATTGCCCTCACGGCCGCGCGCGAAGGCGCGCTGCTGGTGCTGTCGGACATCGACGCCGACGCCGGCGTCGAAACCGGCGCGATGGTGCGCTCCCAGGGCGGCGAGTCGCTGTTTGTGGCGGCCGACGTGGGCAGCGCCGATGAGTGCCAGGCCCTGGTGTCCCAGGCCATGGCGCATTTCGGCCGCCTCGACGTGGCCTGCAACAACGCCGGCATCGGCGGCGCCGCCGCGCCCCTGGCCGACTACCCGCTCGACGCCTGGGCGCAGGTGATCAACATCAACCTCAACGGCGTGTTCTACGGCATGCGCGCGCAGATCGCGGCCATGTTGCTCCATGGCGGTGGCTCCATCGTCAACGTGGCGTCGATTCTGGGCGCGGTCGGCTTTGCCACCGCGTCGGCCTACACCGCGGCCAAACACGGCGTGGTGGGCCTTACGCAGGCCGCTGCCCTCGAATACGGCGCCCAGGGCGTGCGCATCAACGCGGTCGGCCCCGGCTTCATCCACACACCCATGATCAGCGGCCTCGAAGACGACCCGGCCGTCAACGCCCTGCTGGTGGCCGCCCACCCGATCGGTCGCCTGGGTCGCGCTGAAGAAGTGGCCGAACTGGTGGTCTGGCTCGCCTCGGAGCGCGCGTCGTTCGTGACCGGGTCCTACTACCCGGTGGACGGCGGCTACCTCGCCCGCTGAACCCGCTTCCCCCCACCCTTTCCTTTTTTTCTGGAGTACCCCATGACCCAACGCAAACCGAGATTCCTGCTGGCCGGCACCCTCATCGGCCTGGCCGCCCTCACACTGACAGCCTGCAACAAGCCGCCCGAGATGGTGCAGGAACCCGCGCCGAGCATCACGATGGGCACCCAGGTGGACGATGCCGTCATCACCTCGGGCGTCAAGTCCGCCTTGCTGGGCGACGAAGCGATCAAGAGCTTTGACCTGCAGGTCGAGACCCGCAAGGGCACCGTGCAGCTCAGCGGCTTTGTCGACAGCCAGGCACAGATCGACCAGGCGCTCGCGATCACGCGCAGCGTGGCCGGTGTGACCGAGATCGAAAACGGCGTCACCCTCAAGGGAACCCCCAGCACCGTGGGCACCAAGATCGATGACGCGAGCGTGACCGGCCGCGTCAAGACCGCCTTGCTGGCCGACCCCGACATCAAGAGCTTCGACATCAGCGTGGTCACTTTCAAAGGCGAAGTGCAGCTCACCGGCTTTGTGAACAACCAGGGCCAGATCGATCAGGCCAAAAAGATAGCCAGCGCTGCAGAAGGCGCCACCAGCGTCAAGAACGAACTGAAAGTCAAACAATGAACCACGCCCACAAACTCACCGACGTCGCCACCCTGCGCAGCCAGGCCCGCAAACACATCGAAGCCGGTGCTGTGACCGCCGGCTACAACGCCGACCGCGACCGGGTGGTCAAGCTGCTCAACGAAGCACTCGCCACCGAGATCGTCTGTGTGCTGCGTTACCGGCGCCACCACTTCATGGCGCGCGGCATCCACGGCCAGAGCGTGGGGGCCGAGTTCCTGATCCACTCCAACGAGGAGCAGGGCCACGCCGACCTGCTGGCCGCGCGCATCGTGCAGCTCGGTGGTGAGCCCGACTTTTCGCCCGACAGCCTGAGCCAGCGCAGCCACGCCGAGTACGTGGCCGGCGACACGCTGACGCAGATGATCCAGGAGAACCTGGTGGCCGAGCGCATCGCCATCGACAGCTACCGCGACATGATCCTGTACCTGGGCGACCAGGACCCGACCACCAGCGTGCTGCTCAAGCAGATCCTGGCGGTGGAAGAGGAACATGCCGACGAACTGGCCGACCTGCTCGAAGGGTTGCCCGCCCACCCCGTCTGAGCGAATCACTCAACAAGACCCGTCACGCTGCGGGCCTGAGCTCAAGCCGGTACAGTCCCCCCCAAAGCGGGGCGCGGTGCCTTGCGGCCCGGTCTGGGCACAGGAGTTCAACATGGTGTGGCTGGTTCTGGGTCTGGTGCTGTTTCTGGGCGTGCATTCCGTGGCCATCGTCTCGCCAGGCGGGCGCGACCGGCTCGTCGCGGGCATGGGCGAGAACGCCTTCAAGGGCCTCTATGCGCTGGTCTCGTTCGCCGGGCTGGGGCTGATCGTCTGGGGCTACGGCCTCTCGCGCGAGACGCCGGTGCTGCTCTACGCCTTGCCGGCTGGCTTTCGCCACCTGGCCGCGCTGCTGATGCTGCCGGTGTTCGTGCTGTTGCTCGCGGCCTACCTGCCGGGGCGCATCAAGACCGCGGCGAAACACCCCATGTTGCTGGCCGTCAAGCTCTGGGCGCTGGCGCACCTGCTGGCCCAGTCGGTCACCGGCGGCACGCTGGCCGATGTGCTGCTGTTCGGCGGCTTCCTGGCCTGGGCCGTGGCCGACCGCATCTCGCTCAAACGCCGCGCTTTGGCCGGTGCCTTGCGCCCCGTGCCCGCGTTGCCGGCCGGTGGCGCCAACGACGCCATCGCGCTGGTGGGCGGGCTGGCGCTGTACGCGCTGTTCGTGTTCTGGGCCCATGCCTGGCTGTTTGGCGTGCGCCCGTTCGGCTGAGCGGCCGAGCCTCTGAACCGGGAACCAGTGAGCCCGGTTCAGGCACCAACCGGTTTCACCTGGAGGGGCACCCCATGCGCTTGCCGATATTGATTTCGATCCAGCGCCTCGCGCTGCTGGTGTTCGCCGTGCTGGCCACCACGGCCTACAGCCAGCCAGCGGCGTTGCGCGTCGAGGTGGTTGCCAGCGGTCTGCAGAACCCCTGGGGCGTGGCCTTCATCGACGGCGGCCGCTTTCTCGTGACCGAACGGCCGGGCCGGATGCGTGTGGTGGCGGCCGACGGCCGGCTGGGCGAACCGCTGGCCGGTTTGCCAGAAGTGGATGCGGGCGGGCAGGGCGGTCTGCTCGACGTCATCACCGACAGCGACTTCGCCCGCAACCGCACCGTGTACTTCTGCTACGCCGAGCCGGGCACGGGCGGCAACTCCACCGCGCTCGCTTCGGCCCGGCTGTCCGCCGACGCCACCCGCCTCGAGGCGGTGAAGGTGCTCTTCAGCCAGGCGCCGAAGTTCAGCAGCCGGGCCCACTTCGGCTGCCGCATCGTCGAGGCGCCCGACGGCCTGCTCTTCCTCACCCTGGGTGACCGCTTCAGCCGCAAGGACGACGCGCAGACGCTGGACAACCACCACGGCAAGGTGGTGCGCATCGCCAAAGACGGCAGCGTGCCGCCCGGCAACCCGTTCGTGGGCCGGGCCGGAGCCAGACCCGAAATCTGGAGCCTGGGCCACCGCAACCTGCAGGGCGCCGCGCTCGGGCCCGACGGGCGGCTCTGGACCAGCGAACACGGCCCGCAGGGCGGCGACGAGATCAACCGCCCGGAGGCCGGCAAGAACTACGGCTGGCCCGTCATCACCTACGGCGAAAACTACGGCGGCGGCGCCATCGGCGAGGGCATCACCGCCAAGGCCGGGCTGGAGCAGCCGGTGTTCCAGTGGACACCGTCGATCGCGCCATCGGGCCTCGCCTTCGTGAAGGGCGAACGCTACGGCAAAGCCTGGCAGGGCAACCTGCTCGCGGGCTCGCTCAAGTTCCGCTACCTGGCGCGGCTGGAAGTCAGCGGCGGCCGTGTGGTGAAAGAAGAACGCCTGCTGCCCGACCTCAACGCGCGCGTGCGCGATGTGCGCGAAGGCCCCGACGGTTTCATCTACCTGCTGACCGACGAGCGCAACGGGCGCCTGTTGCGGCTGCTTCCCGGGTGAAGGTGTAAGAATTGCGGCGCTGGCGCGACAGCTGAGCACCAGGTGCCCTCTTGGGGTTTGGCACCCGATTGATTACCCTCCGGTGTATTCCAACAAGAACCGTTGACTCATGCCGACTGCCGATCGCACCCTGTTGCTCTTCAACTACGACTGGGACGCCGTGGCCCACGAGCGCCTGGCCCGCACGCAGGGCCATCGCTTCGACGAAGACGGCTTTGACCTGTTCACCTTTCCCAGCAACGCGCGCCTCGCCTGGTTCGACATCGGCCGCTTCGTCGATGGCCTGGCCCGCCGCGCACCGGCGCGGGGCTGGTCCGCCGTGGTCTCCTGCCACGAGCAGTTCGGCGCGCTGGCCGCGGCCCTGCTGGCCGAGCGCATGGGCTGGCCCGGCACGCCGGTGGCCGCCATCCTGGCCTGCCAGCACAAGTTCCATGCGCGCCAGGTGCTGCAGCGCGTGGCGCCCGAGGCGAACGTGCCTTTCCAGCTGCTGGACGCCGAATACGGCGCCCCCATTCCCGAGGGCCTGCCCTACCCCCTGTTCGTGAAGCCGGTGAAAGCCGCGTTCTCGGTGCTTGCGCGCCGCGTCGACAACCACGCCGAGCTGCACCGCCACACCCGTTTCGGCGCCTGGGAACTCTGGGTGATCCGCCGCCTGGTGGAGCCCTTCGAGCGTTTGGCGCGCGAACGGCTCGGGTCCGGGGTGCCCAGCGCCCACCGCATGCTGCTGGAGGCGCCGGTGACGGCCGACCAGTTCAACCTCGACGGCGTGGTGTTCAACGGCGATGTGCGCGCCATCGGCGTGGTCGACGCCATCATGTTCCCCGGCACCCAGGCCTTCATGCGCCACCAGATCCCGAGCGCGCTGCCGCCCACGGTGCAGGCGCGGGCGCTCGACGTGGCGCGCCGCTTCCTGCTGGCCGTGGGCTTCACGCACGGCCTGTTCAACATGGAGTTCTTCTACGACGCGGCGAGCGACCGGCTCACCGTGATCGAGTTCAACCCGCGCATGGCCTCGCAGTATGCCGATCTCTACCAGCGCGTGCTCGGTGTGGACCTGCACGCCATCGAGATCGCCCTCGCGCACGGATTGGACCCCGACTCGGCGCCGCGCAGCGCGCCCACCGCCGGGGCTGCGGCCAGCTTCGTCTACCGCGCCTTTGATCCGGCCGACCGGGTGAACCTGCCCGACGCGGCGCAATGCCAGGCCTTTGCCAGCGCCTTCCCCGACGGGCTGCTGTTCCGCTACCCCAAGTCGCGGGGTTCCATCCAGCGCGATTTCAAATGGCTGGGCAGCTACCGCTACGGCATCACACACCTCGGCGGGCGCGACGCCGACGACCTGCGCCAGCGCTGCGAAGCCGCGAGCGCCTTGCTGGGCTGGCCCGCGCCCTACGCCGAAGTTTCCGTGCCGCCGGCCGCTCACGCGCCGGCGCTGCCCGCCGCTGACGATCCGGTCCCGCTGGCGGCCTGCAACCGTTCGATGGAGGTGGCTTCGTGACCCCTGCCGTTGCCCCCTCAGCCGCGGCTTGAACCCGCCACCGGCACGTTATGTCCACAGGTCTGACGCGCCGCCACCTGCTGGCCGCCAGCGCGGCGGCGCTGGCCGGCTGCACCCTCCAGCCCGACCGCGACCACACCGGTCCCGACGCGCCCCGCGCCGAACCGCTGCGCCGCCCGGTGAACACCGCCTGGGTGCTGAGCTCGGGCGGTCCGCGCGGCTTTGTGCACGTGGGGGTGATCAAGGCGCTGGAGGAGCTCGGGCTGAAGCCCGACCTGATCGTCGGGGTTTCGGCCGGTGCGCTGCTGGGCAGCCTCTTCGCCGCCGGGCTGGGCGCGCGCGCGATCGAAGCCCTTGCGCTTGAGCTGCAGCCCTGGGCGCTGGCCCGGCTGGCGATCGGTTCCGAAGAGCGCCTGAGCGGCACGGCCGTTGCCGACTTCGTGCGGCGCGCTTCGCCGGTGAAGTCCCTGGAACACATGCCGGTCGCCATGGCCATCGTGGCGGCCCGGCGCCGCGACGGCGAGGCCACGGCCTTCACCGTGGGCGACGTGGGTCTGGCGGTGCAGGCCTCGGCCGCCATCGAAGGCCGCTTCGCGCCGGTGCGCATCCGGGGCGAACAGTACGTCGATGCCGACTGGACCACGCCGCTGCCGGTGCGCGTGGCGCGCGGCCTGGGTGCGCAACGCGTGCTCGCGGTGGACGCCAGCGCCCATGTCGACCGCGCGCCGCCCGGTGCCGAGCGCTACCGCGAGAGCGACCTGCGCAAACAGGCGCTGGTGGACGGCGACGCGAAGATGGCCGATGTGCTGCTCAAGCCCGACTTCGGCTACTGGGTCAGCTTGTCGCGCGAATTCCGCGAGCGCGCCATTGAGGCGGGTTACCGCGAAACGCTGGCGCAGGCCGATACCCTGCGCGCGCTGCACGCGGTTTGAGCTGCAGGGGCGGGGTTCAGATCCTGGGGTTCTTCGGGGTGTCGGTGGTGGGCTTGCCGTCGTCATCGAGATCCGGGTTGGGCTTGATGGCCGGTGAACCGGCGCCGGGGGCGTCTTCGATGTTGTCTTCCACCATGTCGAGAAACTCATCCACTTCGTCGGTGGAGTGCCTGGAAGGCTCAATGTGGGCCGTTTTTTCGCGGGTCATGGGGTTTCCTTTCGGTTGGGGGGCGGGGACTTTGGCGGCTGTCCGTTTCGGCTCCGTTGACCAGGGTCGTCAGAAGCTGCCACAAGAAAGCACATCGCCAATGGCCGAGCCCTCATCTGGTCAGGTTCGAAGCCATCTGTCTGTTCGCCAGCGAACCATCAGGGGTCCTGCAGCCGCCAGTTGGCCGGTATGAGCGCTGGCGTACAGATCAGATGCAGCGCAGCCGCTAATGTGAGGGTGGCGGTGCCGTGCCTGAGCGGTGAATGCACCGCATCTCATCCCACCTACGCGAAGGAAAACTCATATGAACAGCATCATTTACATCGTCGGCCTGGTCGTTGTCGTGCTGGTTGTCCTGTCCTTTTTCGGCCTGCGCTGAGGCGCCGACCGGCCAGCAGACAACGGAACCACGGACAGTGAATTCAACACCCTGAGGCCTGGCCCCAGGGTCAGGGTGCTGACGGCACCACCTGCGGCGCGCCCGGCATCACCGGCAGCGTGCCGGCGGCGCGTCTGGCTTCCCATTCGGCCTGCAGCGCGGCATCGCTCTTGTAATGCGGCACGCGCAAGACCAGGCGCTTGTAGCGCACCCAAAGCGGGTTGGACCCGGCGATCTCGCGGTCCCAGTACTGGTGGGCGCGCTGCAGGTTGAGTTCGGTGTCCATCTCGAACTGGTCGCGTGAGGCCTGGCCACCAAACACGTAGAGCTTGCCGCGGTAGATGCGCCAGGTGTTGGGGCCGCCGCCCGCGCCCCAGGGCACGGCGTAGTTGATGCCATTGCTGCAGAAGCCGCCGAACTGCGGCATGTACTTCGTGGGGTCGCGCAGGAACTCGGCCTTGTTCGCTTCGCTGGCGAAGCGCCAGGTCACACCCAGGTGTTGTGCCTGGATGGCGGGGTTGCCGGCCACGGCGTCGCTCTGGGTGAAGTAGGCCACCGGGTCGTGGCCCAGCAGCATGAGCTTGTCGGCCGCTGCGTCGCTCATGGTGCGAAACGGGGGGCCCTGGTCGGCGGGCCCTGCGGCGGTGGCCACGTTGGCGCAACCCATCAGCAGGCCCGTCGCGCTGGCGGTGAAAAGGCCCAGGGCCTGTCGTCTTTTCATGGTGAGATCCTTGGTCTAGATGGGTTGATGGGGGTGTGGAACGGTGCCACCCAGGGCAGCGCGGGTCCGGGTTACCCGGTCCGCAGGTGCCGCCCCCTGGGGGGGTAGCGCGAAGCGCTGCGGAGGGATCAAAGATCCCGCGCGAGGCGCACCCCGCTGAACTGCCAGCGCGCGTCGGTGGGGAAGAAGTTGCGGTAGCTGGCGCGGATGTGCGAGCGCGGCGTGGCACACGAACCACCGCGCAGCACCATCTGGTTGACCATGAACTTGCCGTTGTATTCGCCCACCGCGCCGGCCCAGGGGCGGTAGCCGGGGTAGGGTGTGTAGGGGCTGGCGGTCCATTCCCAGACGTCGCCGCCCATCTGGCGCGGGCCGGGTGTCCTGCGCGCCAGCGGCATCGGGTGCAGGGCACCGCTCTCCAGAAAGTTGCCCGGTTTTTGCCAGGTGTCGCCCAGAGCCTGCGCGGCAAACTCCCACTCGGTCTCGGTCGGCAGGCGCAGCGCCAGCCCGTCCTGCGCACCGCGCCAGCGCGCGTAGGCGTCGGCCTCGAACCAGCTGATGTGCACCACCGGGGTGTGCGGGTCCAGCGGCACGCGACCGTGCAGCGTGAAGTTGGTCCAGCCGCTGTCGGTGGCCTGCCAGTACAGCGGCGCTTCGACGCCTTGTGCCTGCACCCAGTCCCAGCCCGCCGCCATCCACCAGCGCGGGTCGCGGTAGCCACCGCCGTCCATGAAGGCCAGCCAGTCGCCGTGGGTCACCAGCCGGTTGGCCAGGGCGTAGGGCCGCAGCAGCGCAGCGTGGCGCGGGGCCTCGTTGTCGAACCCGAAACCGGCGCCCGCGTGCCCCACCTGGGCGATGCCGCCGGCGTATTCCACCCAGTCCACCGGTGTGGCGACCACGCTGCTCAGCGGCCATTGCGGGTGGTAGACCGGGTGCAGCGGGTTCATCGCCAGCAGGTGCTTGATGTCGGTGAGCAGAAGCTCCTGGTGCTGCTGCTCGTGCTGCAGGCCCAGCTCCATCAGTTCGCGCAGCTCGGGGCGGTCCGTGCGCGACAGCAGTGCGGCGATGCGCGTGTCCACATTCGCGCGGTAGGCCTTGACTTCGGCCAGGCCGGGCCGCGTGACCAGGCCGCGCTGCGGGCGCGGGTGCTGCTCGCCCACACCCTGGTAGTAGCTGTTGAACAGCACCCGAAAGGCGGGGTGGAAAGGCTGGAAGCCGGGCTCGAAACGTTCCAGCACGAAGGTCTCGAAGAACCACGTCACGTGGGCCAGGTGCCATTTGGCCGGGCTGGTGTCGGGCATGGACTGCACCTGGCAGTCGGCCTCGCTCAAGGGCTCGGCCAGCGCGAGCGTCTGGGCGCGCACGCTGGCGTAGCGCCGGGCCAGGTCGGTGGGTGCGGTCTGGGGGGCCGGGGTCGCGGTCATCGGGGTGGTCCTTTCAGCGTGGCGCTGGCGATGTAGCCCATGCCCCATTGCGTGCTGTTCCAGCGGAAGTCCTTGCATTGAGCGGCCACGAGGCTCCAGGGTTCCCACAGGTCGGCGGCCCGGGCGTTGTAGGGCCGGTTCTTCAGCCAGGCCAGCAGGTTGAGCGGGCCGGTCCACCAGGGGAAGTACTTGATGCCCGCCATGGCCACGCGCGCACCCGGCTTCACCTGGCGCAGGATGTTGGCCACCGCCGCCGGGCTGCGGCAGATGTCGTGCGTGTAGTTGAAGAGCACCGCGTCGGCCAGCGCTGGCAGCTGCACCGTTTCGGCCGCTGCGTTGACGTGCCACACGTTGGCCCAGCCTTCTTGTTGAACGCGTTGCTGTGCCAGCGCGAACATGTCGGGGCTCTGCTCGAAGGCCAGCACGCGGCCGGTGTCGCCCACGCCCGCGCGCAGCAGCGCATAACTCAGGCCGGTGCCGGCGCCCACGTCGAGCACCGTCTGGCCGGGCTGCAGCTGCAGCAGGGCGATGGTGCGCCGGCGCAGCGGCATGGTGAACTCGGCCGAGGCGTCGTAGCCCACGGCCTTGCTGCGGTAGAGCGCGATGGAGATGTCGTTGTCGGTCGTCATGTCCACCTTGTTCGTTGTCTTCAGCGCGTGAGCAGGCGCCGCGAGCCGTGGCTGGCGGCGTCCACGAAGGCCACAAGCAGCAGCATCGCGGCCAGGATGGTGGCGGTCTTGCCCATGTGGAACAGACCCATGTGAAAGGCCAGCAGCTGGCCCAGGCCGCCCGCGCCCACCACGCCCAGCACGGCGGCGGCGCGGATGTTGTTTTCCCAGCGGTAGAGCGTGTAGCTCATGAGCTGCGGCAGCACCTGCGGCAGCGTGGCGTAGAGGAACACGCGGCCGTTGCCCACGCCCTGCGCACGCAGCGCATCACCGGGGCCGGGCGGCGCGTTTTCGATCGCTTCGGCGAACAGCCGGCCGAGCACCCCGGTGGTGTGCAGCGCCAGCGCCAGCGTGCCGGCAAACGGGCCCAGCCCGGCGGAGATCAGCAGCAGCGCGGCCCACACCAGCTCGGGGATGCTGCGCAGCGCGTTGAGCAGCAGTCTCGTGGGTGCGCGACCGTGCGCGGCATCGCCCTCGTGCAGTCGGCTGGCGGGCAGCGCCAGCGCCAGCCCGGCCAGCGCCGCCAGCAGCGTGCCGAGCGCCGACATGGCCAGCGTTTCCCAGGTGCCGAGCGCGACCTTTTTCAGGAACTCGGGTGATGTGTCGGGCGGCACGAACTCGGCCAGGAAGCGGCCCATGCTCTGCGCCGCTTCGAGCGACAGGAACTGGGCCCACTGCAGGTCGAGCGACCAGAAGCTCGCCACCACCAGCAGCACCAGAGCGGCGCTGAACCAGCAGGCCTTGCAGCGCGCGTTGAACAGCGGCGGCGGCAGCCGGTAGGTCTGATTCGCGGCCTGGGTTTTGTTCATCCCAGCGACCTCCGCAGCCCCGCGCTCACGCGGTCGGCGAGCGCGACGAGCGCCATGAACACCAGCAGCATGGTGGCGACCTCGCCGCCGTTGAACATCTTCATCGAGTTGTCCATCTGCTGGCCCAGGCCACCCGCCCCCACGAAACCCAGCACCACCGACGAGCGGATCGCGCACTCCCAGCGGTAGACCGTGTAGCTGGTGAGCTCGGCCGCGCTGGCCGGCAGCAGACCGTAAAAGAAGGCCTGCAGGCGCCCGGCGCCGTTGCGCAGCAGGTTCTGCGTGGCATCGGTTTCGCCGCTTTCCAGGATCTCGCCGTACACCTTGCCCAGCATGCCGCCGTAGGTGAGCGCGATCGCCAGCACGCCGGCCGTGGGGCCGAGGCCGACCACGCGCACAAACACCAGCGCCCACACCAGCTCGGGGATGCTGCGCAACACGACCAGCAGCCAGCGCACGCTCTGGCGCAGCCAGAAAGGGCCGCGGGCCATCGGACCGGCCAGCGCCGAAATCGACAGCACGCGCGTGGACATCAGGGTCAGCGGCAGCGCGATGATGAGCGCCAGCGTCATGCCGGCGGTGGCCATGGCGACCGTGCGCCAGGTCTCGCGCGCCACCATGGCCAGGAACTCGGCGCCGTGGGCCAGCGGCCAGAAGCTGCCGATGAAATGCCCGCTGACCTGGAGGCTCTCGGGCGCCAGCAGCACCCAGGGTTTGAACTCGGTCGCCACCAGCAGCGGCCACAGCAGCACCAGCGCGGCCAGGCTCCAGAACACGCGGCCGAGCCAGGCCGGGTCGCGCGTGGGCGGAAGGCGCAAGCGCAGCTCAGCCATGGCGAGGTGCATGAACCCAGCAGCAACCGCAGAACCGGCTTTGCCGGGCGGCTGGTTGCGCCCCCCTGGAGGGGGGCTGAGAGCTGCGGCTCCAAGTCTGCCTGCGCAGACTTGGACAGCTCGAAGAAGCACCGACTCTGGCGGTGCTGCGGCCTGCAAGGCGCGCGAAGCGGCGCGGGGGGTGTTTCATGATCACCTGCAGTGCATGACCACGGGTTGCGGTGTGGGCGGCGGTGCCGCATCGAGCGGGGCAGGGCCGTGCAGCTCGTCTTCGTGCTGGTCGTACAGGCGGGCCAGGTGCTCGCGTGTGACCTGCGCCGCCGGCAAATCAAAAGCCAGCGCGCCGTCGCGCAGACCGACGATGCGGGGGAAATGTTCGAGGGCGACTTCCACCTGGTGCAGCGTGGTCACCAGCGTGGCGCCGTGCTCGCGCGCGCCCGCCAGCAGTGTGTCGATGGCCTGGCGCGAGCGTGCCGGGTCAAGCGCCGACAAGGGTTCGTCAATGAGCCAGAGCGAGGCGGGCGCGAGCAGTGCGCGCGCCAGACCCACGCGCTGGCGCTCACCCCCCGAGAGGCGGTCGACGCGCTCGAAGAGTTTGTCGGCCAGATCGAAACGGTCGAGCGCTTCAAAAGCCGCCGGGATGTCGACCGGGTAGAACAGCGAGCGCAGGCTCTGCCACAGGCCCATGGCCGGCAGGCGGCCGGCGAGCACGGCCGTCACCACGCGCTGGCGGGGTGGCAGCGGCGGCACCTGCGGGGCGAGGAAGAGGCGCCCGCGCAAGCGCTGCAGGTCACCGCGCGGCAATTGCCAGGGCGACTGGCCATCCAGCTGCAGCGTGCCAGCCTGGGGCTGCATGGCGCAGGCGACCACCTGCAGCAGCGTCGTCTTGCCCGCGCCCGAGGGGCCGATCACCGCCACCTGCTCACCGTGGGCCACGCGCAGCGTCAGCCCCTTGAGGGCGGGCGCTGCGCCCGGTCGGGCGGCGGGGTGGCGGGCGCTGACGCCCTGCAGGTCGATGTTCAAGCGAGGGACTCCGATTCAGAGGCTGAGAGTTTTTCGGGCGTGGCCGAGCAACGCGCCACAACGTGTCCAATCAAGGCGCAAAGCACAGCCATAGCTTGGGCTATGGCGCGCATTTGCAACGCGGAGTGGGTGCGTTTTGGCGTGGTGAGCGGGCATGAGTGAAAGACTCTCAGCCTCTCAGAGCAGGCTGCCGCTGCGCGCAGCGGCTTCGATGCCTTTGTAGTTCTCGGCCTTGGTCGGCACGAACTTGCTGGCGCGCTGCAGATCGAGGATCTGCTTGCCATCGGGTGTGGCCGGGCTCAGCGCGAGGAAGGCGTCGGACAGCTTCTGGCGTGTGGCCGCGGGCATGTCGGCGTGCACCGACCAGTTGTAGTCAAAGTAGGGCGGGGTGGTGAAGATCACGCGCACCTTGGTGGTGTCGACCTTCTTGTCGGCGACGAACTTTTCCCACACGGAGATGTTGAGCGCACCGCCCTGCACCTTGCCCGAGGCCACGGCCGCGATGGTCGCGTCGTGCGCGCCGCTGTAGGCCACGCGCCGGAAGTCCTTGTCGGGGTCGAGGCCGGCTTCCATCAGGAAGCTGCGCGGCATCAGGTGGCCGCTGGTGGAGCTTTGTGAACCGAAGGACACGTCCTTGCCCTTGAGGTCGGCCAGGGTCTTGACGGCCGGGTCGCTGGTGATGAAGACCGACTTGAACTTTTCGTCTTCCGCGCGCTGCACCAGCGGGATGATCTTGCCGCCCGAGCGCGCATTGGCCTGCACGAAGGTGAAGCCGCCGAACCAGGCCATGTCGACCTTCTTGTTGACCAGGGCTTCCACCGAGGCCGCGTAGTCGGTCACGGGGATGTATTCGACCTTCATGCCCAGCTTGGTTTCGAGGTATTGCATCAGCGGACCGGCCTTGCGCGCCAGCTCGGTGGGCGACTCGTCGGGGATGGCGGTGACGCGGAACACCTGCTGCGCTTGCGCGAGGGTGCCGAGGCCCAGCACGGCGCAGGTCAAGAGTGCGCGAATGGTGCGTGAATAAGACAGGAGGTTCATGGTGGTATCCGGTAAAGAGGGACAGGGAGGCGTATTAAACCGCGATACGGCGCCGGTGCGCCGGGTGGGGTCATGCGGGGATGCCCCTGAAAGAAAAGCAGGACTCAGCCGACCGCAGAGACGGTCCACCCGGTATAACCCGGTCTGAACGGAAACCACCACGCATGCCCATCGACACACCCACCGCCCATTTTGTGCAGATCCACCGCGAAGACCTGGCGGCCGTGCAGGCCGAGCTGACCGCGGGGCTGAATCAGACGCCGCCGCGCGTCGCGCCCAAGTTCTTCTACGACGCGCTGGGCTCGCGCCTGTTCGACGCCATCACCGAGCTGGCCGAGTACTACCCCACGCGCACCGAAGCCGCCATCTTCCGCGAGCACGGCGCCGCCATGGCGCAGCAGGTGCCGGCGGGCGCGGTGCTGGTCGATCTGGGCGCGGGCAGCTGCGCCAAGGCCGCGGGGCTGTTCCCCGTCCTGCGGCCGGGCGCCTATGTGGCGGTGGACATTTCGGTGGACTACCTGCGCGAGACCATGAGCGAGCTGCGGCAGCGCCACCGCGGGATACCCATGCTGGGGCTGGGCATGGATTTCTCGGCGGAGCTGGCCCTGCCGCCCGCCGCCACCGACTGGCTGGCGCGGCACGACCTCAGCACCGCACCGGTCTGCGTGTTCTACCCCGGCTCCAGCATCGGCAACTTCACCCCCGCCGAGGCGCTGGCCCTGCTGCGCCAGGCGCACGCCGTGTGCGCTGCGGGCGGGCCGGGCAGCGGCATCCTGATCGGCGTCGACCGGGTGAAAGACAAGGCCATCCTGGAGCCCGCCTACGACGATCCGCTGGGCGTGACGGCGGCCTTCAACCGCAACCTGCTGCTGCACACCAACGCCCTGCTGGGCACCGACTTCGCGCCCGCGCGCTGGCAGCACGTGGCTTTTTTCAACGAGGCCGATTCGCGCATCGAGATGCACCTGCAGTCCGACGGCGCGCAGACGGTGCGCTGGCCCGGCGGCGAGCGCCACTTTGCCGACGGCGAGCGGGTGCACACCGAGAACTCCTACAAGTGGCAACCGGCCGATTTCGACGCGCTGCTGCGCGAAGCGGGCTTCGGCCCGTCCACCCACTGGAGCGATGCGCGCGGCTGGTTCAGCGTGTTCTGGGCCGAACGCTGACGGCGGGAATACGCCCTGGTCGGAGGATGGGCTTGTGCCCCTGTCCGCCCGGCGCTGGCATGATTCTGGGCTCGGGCCTGTCGACCCGTTGATCCCGCAGCGTGGCGGTTCGCCCGCCGGGCTGCCTTCTGCGGCCAAGCCGCGAGGAGCTTGATCATGTCCAGACGCCGTTGGCTGATGGCGGGGCTGGTGGGCGGCGTGCTGCTGCCGCTGGTGGCACCGTGGGCACAGAGCGCCGAGACACCGGCCGAACAATCGCTCCGCAAGGCGATCCAGACCTATGTCACGACCTGGAACGCCCACAAGCTCAAGGCGTGGTCGGCCATGTTGACCGACGACATCTGGTACACCGAAGCGGACGACTTCTACCAGCGCATGAAGGGCCGCGAAGCCGTGCTGGTGTTTCACGGTGATTCCGTCAAGCGCTCGGACATCCGGTGGGATGTGCAGCGCATCAAGCTGATGCCCGATGGTTCGGCCACCGTGGTGCTGAAACACACGGCGCTGATCCCGCCCAGGAAAGACGGCAAATACGCCAGGACCTTCGAGAGCGACCCTTCGCTCAGCCGCTGGCGCCTGGAAGGCAAGCGCTGGAAGATGTTCTATTTCACCTCGTACAAGGGCTATGCCCTGGTCGAGATGAAGAAGGACGGCATCGAGTGAACCGTGTGCAGGGCGCAGTGGCCGGCAGGTTCAGGAAGCCACGCTGCGAAAGCCCGCCACGATGTCGTTGCGCTCGGGCGTGAAGTAGTTGCGGTACTGCGGGTGGCGCATGCGCGGCACGGTGGCGGGGCTGGCGCCCTTGAGCACCGGGCGGCCGTCGAACCACGGGCGCGAGTAGTCCACGTAGGGGTGCGGAGCAAAGCCGGGGAAGGGCGCGAAGGCGCTGGCAGTCCATTCCCACACGCTGCCCCATTCGAAGCCCGCCGCTTGCGCGGCCACCGCCCATTCGGCCTCGGTCGGCAGGCGCCGCCCGGCCCAGGCGCACCAGGCCTGCGCTTCAAACGCCGTGAGGTGGCAGGCCGGCGCGGCCGGGTCCAGCGGCAACCAGCGGCCAAACGCCTGCTGTTCCCAGCCTTGCGGGGTTTGTCGCAGGTAACGCGGCGCCTGCCGTTCCTGCGAGAGCCGCCAGATCGAGCCCGCGGCGCTCCAGAACTGGCGTTGCACATACGAGCCGCCTTCGACGAAGGGCAGGAACTGCGCCCAGGTGACGGGCTGTGCGTCGATCTCGAAGGCGCCGACCGACACCGCGTGCGCGCCGAGTTCGTTGTCGAACGCAAAGCCGGGGCCGCTGCGGCCCAGCGTGCAGTCGGTTTCGGCGACGCGCAGCGCCCTCGGCCGCTGGACCGTGGCCGTGTCGGCTGGAAGGTGGTGCAGCGGGTCGAAGCCCAGCGTCTGCGCCATGTAGACCGCGGCTTCTGCGTGCATGTCTTCGTGGAACAGCGCGAGGCGGAAGAAATACAAACCGGTGTCGTCTTCGGGCGCGTCGGCGAGCAGGGCCAGCGTGTCGTTCAGACTGGCCGCGAGGTCGGCACGCACAGCGTTGGCATCGGGCAGGTCCAGCCGCCAGCGCGCGCCGTGCGCCACCAGGCTGGAGTTGTAGAGCGCGTCGGCGTCCACGCCTCGCGCGGCCTGGCGCGCGGGGCTGCGCGTGGCCAACGGGTCGGCGAGCACGCCCCGGTGGCGCTGCGGGTTTCGCGCCAGCCACCAGTCGGCGAACCAGCCGATGTGGCCCAGTTCCCAGAGCGGCAGGTTCAGTTCGGGCGTGCAGGGCACGCGCAGGCCCGGGCCGATTGCGGCCTCGTAGGCATCAAACAGCGCCAGGCTGCGCGCGCGCGTTTCGCGCAGCGCAACGGCCAGCCACGCCTTGCCACCGCAGCGCGCGGATTCGGCATCGGACACAATCGCTGAAGTCAGCTTCACACCCATGAAAAAACCTTCTCTGTGCATCGTCACCCCGGCCCTGGCCGATGCCAACAACGGCAACTGGCAGACCGCGCGCCGCTGGGCCCACATGCTTCGCGGGCATTATGCGGTGCGTCTGGCGAAGGACTGGCCCGATACCCATACCAGCGACGACGGCACGGACATCCTGCTGGCGCTGCACGCGCGCCGCTCGGCGGACAGCGTGGCCGCGTGGGCGCAGGCGCACCCGCACAAGCCGCTGGTGCTGGCGCTCACCGGCACCGACCTCTACCGCGACATCCAGAGCGACGCCAGCGCGCAGCGCTCGCTCGCGCTCGCACATCGGCTGATCGTGCTGCAGGAGCTTGGTCCGCAGGTGCTGCCCGAACCCTTGCGCGCCAAGTGCCGCGTGGTGTTCCAGTCCAGCACGCGGCGCCAGACGCTGGTCAAGACCACGGCCCACCTGCGCGCCGTGGTCGTGGGCCATCTGCGCGACGAGAAGTGGCCGCAGACGGTGTTTGAAGCGGCGCGCCTGATCGGCCCCGACGAAGGCATCTTCATCGACCACATCGGCGTGGAGCTCGACCCGGCCCTTGGTGCCGCCGCCCGCGCCACCCAGCACGACTGCCCGCACTACCGCTGGCTCGGCGGCCTGCCGCACGCGGCCACGCGCTCCCGCATCCAGCGCGCCCATGTGCTGGTGCACCCCAGCCGCATGGAAGGCGGCGCGCACGTCATCATGGAAGCCGCGCTCAGCGGCACGCCGGTGCTCGCTTCGCGCATGGACGGCAACGTGGGCATGCTCGGTGCCGGCTACGGCGGTTACTTTCCGCCCGGCGACGCTGCCGCGCTCGCTGCCCTGCTGCGCGATTGCCGCAGGGACATCGCCCAAGGCAGCGGCAAGCTCGCCGTGCTGCAAGCACAATGTGAAGCCAGAGCGCCGCTGTTCGAGCCCGCTGCCGAAAAGGCGGCCCTGCTCGCCGTGCTGAACGAACTGCCGTAAAAATCCGTTGCCTTCCGCCGACCCGCCGGATGGCACAAGACCGATTCAAGAGACCCCACCCATGAACGCACCCACCCCCAACGTCGCCACCCAGCCCCGCCTCACCAGCCTCTCGCACGGCGGCGGTTGCGGCTGCAAGATCGCGCCCGGCGTGCTGAGCGAGATCCTCAAAGGCACGGCCGCCATGCCCATGCCCAAAGAGCTGCTGGTCGGCATCGAGACAGCGGACGACGCGGCGGTCTATCAGCTCAACGACGAGCAGGCGCTGATCGCCACCACCGACTTCTTCATGCCCATCGTGGACGACCCCTACGAGTTCGGCCGCATCGCCGCCACCAACGCCATCAGCGATGTCTACGCCATGGGCGGCACGCCCATCATGGCGCTGGCCCTGGTGGGCATGCCCATCAGCGTGCTCAGCACCGAGACCATCGGCAAGATCCTGCAAGGCGGGCAGGACGTGTGCCGGGCCGCCGGCATCCCCATCGCGGGTGGCCACACCATCGACTCGGTCGAACCCATCTACGGCCTGGTCGCCATGGGCCTGGTGCACCCGAAACGCGTCAAGCGCAACGCCGACGCCAAAGCCGGCGACCGCCTGATCCTCGGCAAACCAATCGGCGTGGGCGTGCTCTCGGCCGCGCTGAAGAAGGACGCGCTGCCCGCCGAAGGCTACGCGCAGATGATCGCCAACACCACGAAGCTCAACACGCCCGGCCCCGATCTGGCGAAGCTCGACGGCGTGCACGCGCTGACCGACATCACCGGCTTCGGCCTCGTCGGCCACGTGCTGGAAATGGCGCGCGGCTCCAACACCACGGTGAAGATTGACATGGCCCGCGTACCGCTGATCACCGGCGTGCGCGGGCTCGCGGCGCAAGGCATGGTCACCGGCGCCAGCGGCCGCAACTGGGCCGCCTACGGCCACGAAGTGCGCCTGGGCGCGAACCTGCAGCCGGTGGACCAGGCGTTGCTGAGCGACCCGCAGACCAGCGGCGGCCTGCTCGTGGCCTGCGCGCCCGAAGCGGTGGCCGAGGTGCTGGCGATCTTTGAGCGCCACGGCTTTGCCGAAGCGGCCGAGGTGGGCGAGATCGTCGCCGCCGAAGCCGACGGCGTGCGCCTGCGGGTGGCCTGAGAGGCTGAGAGGAAATCGGTCATGCCCGCCTTGACGCCCCAAACCACCGCCAGCGGCGTTGTAAATGCGCGCCGTAGCCAGAGCTACGGCTGTGCTTTGCGCCTTGCCGGCAGCGCTTTGGGACGCCCTTTCGGCCACGCCCAATTCCCTCCCAGCCTCTGAATCAACGGTTTCAGGAGGAACCCATGAACGTGAAGCAATGGCTGCGTGATAACCGCGGTTTTCTGGTGCTGCTGCTGTGTTTTGGCGTGTTCCGAACCGCCATCGCCGACTGGAACCCTGTGCCCTCGGGCTCCATGCGTCCGACGATCCTGGAAGGCGACGTGGTGCTGGTGAACCGCCTCGCCTACGACCTCAAGATGCCGCTCACCGATGTGTCGCTGGCGCGGCTGGGTGAGCCGCAGCGTGGCGACATCGTCACCTTCAGTTCACCGACCGACGGCACACGCCTGATCAAGCGCCTGGTGGCGCTGCCGGGTGATGTGGTGGCCATGCGGGCCGGGGTGTTGTCCATCAACGGCCTGGCCGCCGACTACTCGGACGTCACCGAGGTCAGCGAACCCCTGGCGCCCGGTGTGCTGGTTCCGGCCTTGCGGGCCACCGAGCGGGTGGCCGGCCACAGCCGCGTGGTGCAGAGCCTGCAGGGCGCCAACAGCCGCCACACCTTCGGGCCGCTGACGGTGCCGCCAGACCACTACTTCATGCTGGGCGACAACCGGGACAACAGCGCGGATTCGCGCTACATCGGCTTCGTGCCGCGCGCGCTGCTGATCGCGCGCGCCGAAGGCGTGCTGGTGTCGGCCGACATCACGGGCAACTGGATGCCCCGTCTGGAACGTTTCGCTTCGCGATTGCACTGACGCGCAGGTGCGCCCGCCCTCGCTCCGAACGGTTGTGGTCAAAGAGGAGAGTCGCATGAAGCCGCGCCGCACCTGGAAGGTGTTCGCCTGGATCGTCGGTCTGTACGGTGCGGTGCTGTTGCCCGGCGCCTGGTTCCCGGGCTATCTGGACAGCCCCATCGGCGTGCTGGCCGCCATCCCGTACCTGTCGGTTTACCTGTTCCATACGCTGGGCGTGCCTTGGCTGCTGCAGAACAACGGCGCCTGCGGCTGGGGCTGGTGCATGCCGACGCCGTTCGGCTGGGCCTTCCTCCTCTGTTTTTGGCTGGGGCTCGCCTGGGGGCTGGCGCGCCTGTTGTCGCGGCCCGGTTCGTCGCCATGAAGGATTCGCCTTGAAAGCGCTCGAACTCAAAATCCCGCCGCCGGTGGTGGCGCTCTTGCTGGCGCTGGCCATGTGGGCGCTCGCCGCGCTCGGGCCCGCGCTGCCCTGGCCCGAGGGCATCCGCCGCGCGGTGGCCCTGGTGCTCGCGCTGGTGGGCGCCAGCTTCGACTTCATGGGCCTGATCGCCTTCCTGCGGCGGCACACCACCATCAACCCGCTCGCCCCGCGCAAGACCACGGCGCTGGTCACCACCGGCGTCTACCGTTTCACACGCAACCCCATGTACGTTGGGCTGGTGATGTTCCTGACCGCCTGGGCGGTCTGGCTCGGCGCCGCCTGGCCGCTGCTGGGGCCGGTGGTGTTCGTGCTCTACATCACCCGCTTCCAGATCCAGCCCGAGGAACGTGTGCTCACCACGCTCTTCGGCGATACCTACACCGCCTACACCCGGCGCGTGCGCCGCTGGCTCTGAGAACCTGAAAGGCGCCCACCCATGAACCCTGTGCCCCGCATCCTCGCTTTTGACATCTTCGGCACCGTGGTCGACTGGCACGGCAGCATCGTGCGCGAAATGAGCGAACGCCATCCGCAGGTGGACGCCAACGCCTTCGCGCTCGCCTGGCGCGCGGGTTACCAGCCCGCCATGGCGCGCGTGCGATCGGGCGAACTCGGCTGGACACGCATCGACGAACTGCACCGCCTGATCCTCGACGAGCTGCTGCTGCGCTTCGGCCTGGACCATCTGGGCGAAGCCGAACGCGCCGATCTCAACCGCGTCTGGCACCGGCTCGACGCCTGGCCCGACAGCGTGGCCGGGCTGACCCGCCTGAAATCGAAACACCTGATCTGCACGCTCTCCAACGGCAACATCGGCCTGCTCACCGACATGGCTAAGCGCGCCGGCCTGCCGTGGGACTGCATCCTCTCGGCCGAGGTGTTCCGCGCCTACAAGCCCGACCCGCGCACCTACCTGGGCGTGGCGCAGACCTTCGACGCCGCGCCGGCCGAGGTGATGCTGGTCGCGGCCCACCAGGACGACCTGGCCGCAGCACGCGCCTGCGGCCTGATGACCGCGTACATCGAACGCCCGCTGGAGTTCGGTGCCGGGCAGCCGAAAGACGTGTCGCCCGACCCGGCCAACACGCTGCACGCGCGCGACCTGCTGCACCTCGCGGACCAGCTCGGCTGCTGACCGGCCGCCGGGGCCGCCGCCCTGAGCGCCACCGGCCGTTCCGCATCCGGCACCGCTGCCGGTGTGCCCATGTCCCCACAAGCACATCGGGTTTTGTTCATCAATCTAATGATCGTTAGAATGGCGGCATGAAAAACCGCCAACTCAAAGACCTGCTGTACGAACAGGTCGCCCGCATCGGCAAAGCCTTGGCCAGCCCCAAGCGGCTGGAGCTGCTGGAAATGCTCGCCCAGGGCGAAAAGTCGGTCGACGCGCTCGCCGCCGAGCTGTCGATCGACATCAAGCTCGCCAGCGCCCACCTGAAAGCCCTGCGCGACGCGCGGCTGGTGACCAGCCGGCGCGAGGGCAAGTTCATCCACTACCGGCTCACCGGCCCCGACGTGGCGGGCCTGGGCGTGAAGCTGCGCGAGGTGGCCGAAGAACACCTGCTGGAACTGCGCCTGGCGCTCGACCAGATGGCCGCCCACCCGGGCCAGCTCGCACCGGTGGACCGGCAGGCGCTGATGGAGCAGGCCCGCCGTGGCGAAGTGGTGGTGATCGACGTGCGCCCGAGCGACGAATACGCCGTGGCCCATCTGCCTTACGCGCGCTCGATGCCGCTGGCCGAAGTCGAAAAACACCTGGCCTCGCTGCCGCGCGACAAGGACATCGTCGCCTACTGCCGCGGGCCGTTCTGTCTGCTGTCCGACGAGGCCGTGGCCTTGCTGCAGGCGCGCGGCTACCGCGCGCGCAAGGTGTCCGACGGCGTGAGCGAGTGGCAGGCCGCCGGGCTGCCGCTGGAAAGCTGAGAGCCCGCCATGAACGCCTTCGAACCCTGGGTGATGGCCAACGAGCCGCTGATCCGGATGGGTTTCTTCTTCGGCGTGTTCGCGCTTGTCGCCCTGTGGGAACTGGTGTCTCCGCGCCGCGCGCTCAAGCTCACCCGCCAGCAACGCTGGACCGCCAACCTGGGCATCGTGCTGCTCAACACGGTGATCGTGCGCCTGTTGTTCCCGGCCGCGGCGGTGGGCATGGCCGCGCTGGGTGTGGAGAAGGGCTGGGGGCTGTTAAACAACTACGCCGTGCCGTTCTGGCTCGCCGTGCCGCTGGCCGTGGTGGCGATGGACTTTGTCATCTGGCTGCAGCACGTGATGGTGCACGCCGTGCCCGCGCTCTGGCGGCTGCACCGGGTGCACCACGCCGATCTCGACTACGACCTCACCACCGGCGCACGCTTCCACCCCATCGAGATCGTGCTGTCCATGGGCATCAAGTTCGCCACCATCGCGCTGCTGGGCGCGCCGGTGCTGGCGGTGGTGGTCTTTGAGGTGCTGCTCAGCGCCTGCGCCATGTTCAACCACGGCAACATCCGCCTGCCGGCTGCGCTGGACCGCGCCTTGCGCTGGTTCATCGTCACGCCCGACATGCACCGCGTGCACCACTCGGTGGAAGACGACGAGAGCAATTCCAATTTCGGCTTCAACCTCACCTGGTGGGACCGCCTGTTCGGCACCTACCGCGAGCAGCCGCGCGCCGGCCAGCTCGGCATGACCATCGGCATCCACGGCCACACCGACCCGCACGAGGTGGCGCGCCTGCCCGGCATGCTGGCGCTGCCGTTCAAAGGCCAGATCACCGACTACGCGATCAACCGCCGACCCTTCACCGAACCCGGCGCCGGAGCCAGCCACTGAGCGGTTTCCCGGGCAGGCGAGGGGAAACACCTGCCCGCATCACCCCCTAGCTCAGCGAAAATATCAGTCAATGCTGATGAAACGCTTTATTCAAAACCACCCCAATGGAGACCCCATGAAACTGACCCACCTGGCGCTCGCCGCCCTCACCGCCAGCACCCTGCTGCTGGCCCCCGCCGCCCACGCCGACAACAAGGCCATCGCCGTTGACGAGATGGAGGCGTATCTGGAGTTCGTGGACTACGGCGGCGGCGTGATCTTTGCCGAGCAGATCCCGGCCGACGAGTGGAAAAAGATGCTGGTCATCGACGCGCGCGACGCCGGCCAGTTCGCCAAGGGCCACATCCCCGGCGCCATCAACATGGACTGGCGCCAGGTGCTGGCCAAGCGCAACACCATCCCCAAAGACAAACCCGTGCTGATCTACTGCAACACCGGTTCGCTCTCGGCCCAGGCCGGTTTCGCCATGCGCGTGGCGGGTTGGGACAACCTGCGCATCCTGCAAGGCGGCATGGAAGAATGGAAGGCCAAGGGCGGCTTCGACGCCGCCGCCAAAGCCACCGCGCCGGCCAAGCACTGAGAGGCTGAGCGTCTGCTGAAACACCCAAGGAGCCGATCATGTTGAACCCGTTGTTGGCCGCGGTGCGGCGGCTCTCACGCTCCTTGGCCCATGGCGCATCGGCGCTGCTGCTGTTGACGGCTTCTGCGGTGGGCGCACAACCCGCGCCCGAGATGACGCTCCAGAAGGTTGGCTCCAACACCTACTACGTGCAAGGACTGGCCGCGCTGGGCACGCCCGCCAACCAGAACTTCATCAGCAACGCCGCCTTCGTGGTGGCGCCGCAAGGCGTGGTGGTGATCGACGCGCTGGGTTCGCCCGCGCTGGCGCAGCGCCTCCTGAGCAAGATCGCCGAGATCACCCCGAAGCCGGTCACGCACGTGCTGGTGACCCACTACCACGCCGACCACATCTACGGCCTGCAGGCCTTCAAGGCCCAGGGCGCGCAGATCATTGCCCACAGCGCCGCGCGGGAGTACCTGCATTCGGAGACGGCCCAGCAGCGGCTCGAGGCCTCGCGCACCGAGCTGGCGCCCTGGGTCGACGCGAAGACCCGGCTGGTGCCCGCCGACCGCTGGCTGGACGGCTCCACCACCCTGGAGCTGGCCGGCGCGCGCTTTGTGGTCGAGCAGGTGGGGCCGTCGCACACGCCGGAAGACCTGGCGGTCTACGTGCCGGGTGAGCGGGTGCTGTTTGCGGGCGATCTCATTTTCAGTGGGCGCCTGCCCTTTGTGGGCAAGGCCAACAGCGACCAGTGGATCAGCGCGCTCAGCCGCCTGCTCGCCTTCGACGCGCTGGCCGTGGTGCCCGGTCACGGCGCGGCGTCCACCGATCCGCGCAAGGACATCGGTGTCATCCGCGACTACCTCGGCTACCTGCGCAGCACCATGGGCAAGGCGTCCGAAGATATGGTGCCGTTTGAAGAGGCCTACGCCAGCACCAACTGGAGTGCCTGGGAAAACATGCCCATGTTCCAGTTTGCGAACCGCATGAACGCCTACAACACCTACCTGCTCATGGAACAGGAAGGCCTGCGCGGCAAATGAAGCCGTTCCCCCGCTGACCCAGGACCCGCGTCAGGGCGCCAGCTGCTGCGACGCCTTGATCTGCCGGATCGCCGAGACATCGCCCAGGAACACCTGCAGCACGTCCTTCTCGTCTTGCGTGAGGTCCTGGCTCTCCAGCAGCTTCGCCTTCTTCACGATCAGCTCCAGCGCCTCGGCAATGTGCCCGATCTGCCGGCCATAGCTGCCCACCTTCTCCAGCGCGGCCTGCTCCACCGCCGGGTTCGACGACGAGCCGAGGTTCACGTTGAACAGGTGAAACGACCAGTTGGGCAAGATGGGCTGTGTCAGGCTGGTCGGCGCGAGCTGCAAAGGCATGGTGACGGTTTGCACGGTGTCCTCCTGGTGTGTTTCGGATGGGGTGGTGAGCAGAATACCCGCGGCAATGATCGGCCAAACCGGTGCAAATGTCTCAGCCCGCGACCGCGCGGCGCTCCCGGTGAAACCGCAGCGCCAGCATCGCGGCCGCGATCGGGAAACACAGCACATAACCGACAACACCGATCAGGCGCACCTGCATGTCGCCCAGCACCACACCCGCCAGGCCCGCCAGCGCCAGCACGGCGCTGATCACCAGCAGCGCGCGCACGCCTCTGGCCAGCCCCGCGCCCTGCACCGCGGGCGCGAGGAAGAGGGCGCCCAGGGGAAAGAAGACATCCCAGGCGAGGATGTCGAGCGCGTAGGCCAACGACGGCCAGCGGAACGAAAAAACCAGGGTGGACCAGGGCTCGCCAGCGAACGCCGCGTGCGCGCCCAGCACGAGGATGCAAAAGTGCACCGCGCTGGTGGTGAGCGCACACATGGCGAAGAACACCAGGCCGAGCAGCGCCAGCGGCAAACGCCCGGGCGGCGCTGAACAACCGATGGCCACCGCGAGCGCCACCATCGCGGGCGCGATGAACAGGATCAGCAGCTCCAGCAGCGCAAGCCAGGGCTGCTGCACCGGGTGATCGGGCGAGGGCAGCGTGGCCAGGCCAATGACCAGCACCACCAGATAGACGAAGCACAGGGCGGCGACGGCCGCGCCTGAGATCACGCCCAGACGCCAGGCCTCGGCCGGCCACCGGGGCGCGTACTGCGGCGCCGGTGCGTCCGAGGCACAGACGGAGGAGTTGCCGGATTTCATGAGGGCATTTTGCAGCGCAACGCAGCAGGATCGGGTGTGCCTGATGGGACCCTCTGCAGGGCGCGCCTGCCACGCGCCACACGACGCCAGAGCGCAGGAGCGGCCGTTTCTTGATTCTGCTCAATGGCGCCCGGTCTGCCACTCCTACAGTGCAAGTGGTCCTATGACCCAGGAGACACAGACATGAGCACTTTCCATTATTCTCTGAAAGCCCTTTCCGCCTTGGCCCTGGTGGCGTGGGTGTCGGTCGCCGGGGCCCAGCCCCAGACCACCGAGGGCGTCATCACCGACGAAAAAGGCATGAGCCTCTACTGGTGGGACAACGACCTGACCACACCGGGCAAAAGCGTGTGCACGGGTGTCTGCATCCTGAGCTGGCCCCCCATGCTGGCCAAGGAAGGCGCCCAGGCGGCCGGGGACTATTCGCTGATCGTTCGCGAAGACGGCCAGCAGCAGTGGGCCCACAAAGGCCGGCCGTTGTACCGGTGGTCGAACGACAAGAAGCCAGGGGACCGCTCGGGCGACGGCTTCCGCGGCGGGGTCTGGCACCTGGCCAAGCCTTGAGGCGGCAACGGCGAGCGATTGAAACACCCGTCCGTTGCCGGGTACGGATTCAAGCGTATTGCGCCCGCTTCTCGGTCAGGGTGCTCATCATGGCCTCGCCGACGGCGAGCGGGTAGTCGGCCGGCAAACGGTCCTTGAGTTGTTGCGCCAGCTGGTTGGACTCGCCGACCATGCTGGAAACGAAGCGCAGGCGGGCCGCCGTGGTTCGACAAGGGGCATAACCGGTACTCAGCGGTTCGCAGGGCATGCCGACGCCAAGCGCTGGCAGGTGGCGCGCCAGCGACAGGAAGGGGCCCATCATCTGCTGCTTGGCGAGGTCGATATAGGTGTGGTCGGCGTCCGAATAGGCGGCGTCGGTGAGCAACAGGATGGTCCAGTAGTGCAGGTTGCCGAGCCAGGCCAGACTGAGGGCGAGCGGATCCTTGATCTGGTTGGGGTGGCCGACGAAGGCGCTCGGATTGATCGCCAGCGGCAGGCTCGGGTAAGCCGGGTCGTTCGGTGCCAGCGACCAGATGTTCTTGTGTCCCTTGAACCCCTCGTGCGTACCGAGAAAGAGGCTCTTGAAAAACAGGAAATGGTTGTCTTCGCCTTCGCGCTTGATCTCTTCAAGCTTGGCGATCCACGGTTTCATTTCCTCCGCGCGCTTGGGGGTGGTGCTGATGTATTCCTGCAGGGTCTGGATGATCCTGTCGTACAGGCTGCCGACGTGGTTGGGTCGGGTGCTGCCACCGAGGACACGATCCAGCTGATCGAGGAACTGGTGATCGCGCGGGTTCGAGACACTGCTGCGCTTCAGCCCATTCACCGGTGCCTCGGTGTAGACGTACTTGGCCAGGGAGGCCTGGGTGAGCGGTTCGAGATTGAATTCGAAGGGGTAGATGTCCTGCTGGTAGGGGAAATCCTGGCGGATCAGGTGCGGCGAGGCGTCCAGCGCCATCAGCAGCGCATTGACCTGGCCGAGATGCTGCATCTCCTGGATGGCAACGCCGAGCAGGTCGTTCGAATTCGGGCTGCCATAGCCGGCGATCGAAGCGTAGGCGGGTTTGAGTGAAAACGCGCCATACAGGTACTGGGCCATCAGGGCGTGTTCGACTTCGGAAGCTTCGCGCAGCAGGCGGATGAGTTCGACATAGGCATCGGCAAAGTCGCGCACGATATGGCCGACGGCCAGGGTTGGCGTCGGGCGTTCGCTGGTTGGTCCGGTCGGCGTTGCGGCGTCGGCCGCGAAAGCGCCCGTCCCGGTCAGCAAACAAGTCGCCGACAGGGTGATGCCGTGGCTCCTCAGTGCCTGCAGGAAGGCCCGTCGTTCGGCCTGTTCAAGCCCGTCGCCCGGTTCGAGAACCCGGACGCCGGAAGCGTTGCGGCGGGACGGGCGAAGATGGTTGTCCGTGACTGGTTTCATGTGACTCCCCTTGGTGACCTGGCTGGCCCGCCAGGAGGGTCGCGGCACTCACACATGGTTTCCATGTTGCCGCGATGGGGATCAGTGTCACGACGGCCGTCTTTGGTATCAATACCGAGCCTCATGTACCTATAAACACGTACTCAAAGCGGTGTATATGACGCACTTTGTTTTATAAAACCACTTTCTATTCAAGGCCTTTCGGCGCGCTGTTTCCAAAAATGGAGGGGCATAAACAGATCGACCGGTATCCATGAGTCGGTAGATTCTGAACGTTTCAAATGTGGCTTTTTGTAATGGACGGCGCGGCCATTGCCAAATCCTGCGGATCACCACAGCACTGCGCAACGGGGTACCGACATGAAAAAGCCCCGCGAATCGCTTCGCGGGGCTCAGACCTCGGACGTTTTTTTTCAGGCGGCTATCGGCGTGCACAGCTCCACCAGAGTGCCGTCCGGGCAACGCAGGTAGGACACGACCTGCCCCCAGGGTTTCTGCGAAGGCGCCGCCATCTCGCGGGCGCCGGCCGCGATGGCCTTGGCGTGCGCGGCCGGCACGTCGTCCGTGACCAGCGCGATCTCGAAGCCCAGCGGCTGTGTGGACGTGTCCGCGTGCACATGCCCGCCGGCAAAGTTCATGTCACCCAGCTCGTGCGCGGCGAACGACAGTGTGGTCTCGCCCGTGTCGAGTTCGCCGTAGGTACCGCTTTCGTGCAGGAACTTGCGGTTCAAGTCGAAGGCCAGTTCGAAGAAGGCCAGCGAGGCGGTGACGTCGGGGACGTAGATGATGGTGTAGCCGAGTTTCATGGAATTTTCAGTTGCTTCAATCGAACGTTTAGGGATTTACGGTGAGCGTTTCAAATCCATACCTCAAGTGGGAGCTCTTGCCTGAGATCTTGGCATTTCTGATCCAACGCTTTGTCGATTTTTGCAATCACTCGGAGGATTGCCGTCAGAGCAGAGCGTGGAAACGGTGATCGTGTATTGCGAAAAATGGCACCGTCACCGTCTGCGTAGAGTTTTAAAGACATCTCCAATGCATCGGCATCTGAATGCGCAACTTCTTTGTTCCGCAAGTTCACCAGGTATTCATGCAGTTCACGTTCCTTTGACGTGAGACCTCGAAGCAGTGCACCAGGTACCGACTTATCAGCGACGACAGAGTGCCCGCGCGAGTGGACGAAAGGTCGCGCGTACGCTACGACCAAAGCAGTAGTCATCGCGAGCAGTAGTGGGCTTGGTAATTTTCTTCTCGGAAGCGCAATTCTTCTTGAAAGCAGATCATCCACGGTTGCACGAGCCTCTTCTAGGTCAATACGTGCCAGGTAAAGGCGGCGGTACAGGCGAAGTTGCGGCTGTAACTCCGGAGGGACTTGCATCGTTACCAAGTCTGGCAGGGCAGATTGTTCATTCATATGCAACACATGGATTTCAAATGAATTTCGCGGGGGCTGAGTTTTGCTTGCAGACGGTGAGTTCGTGAACTAGACCCCCACAGCCCCCATCACCCACCCCACCCCCGCACACCCCGCCACCACCACCCAAGGTGGCCATTTCCATTTCATCAGCGCCAACAGCGCCACCCCGGCCAACACCACATCGCCCACCCCGCGAATCCCGCTGGTGATCACCGGGTTCCACAGCGCGGCCAGCAGCAGGCCGACGACGGCGGCGTTGATGCCCATGAGCGCGGCGCGCACGCGGGGTTGTGCACGCAGGCTTTCCCAGAACGGCAGGGCGCCGACGATGAGCAGAAAGGCGGGGGCGAAGACGGCGGCCAGCGCGAGCGCGCCGCCGGCCCAGCCGGTGGGCGCGGTCTGCATCGCCGCGCCGAGGAAGGCGGCGAAGGTGAACAGCGGGCCGGGCACGGCCTGCGCTGCGCCGTAGCCGGCGAGGAAGGCGTCGCTGCTGACCCAGCCGGGTGGCACCACGCTGGCCTGCAGCAGCGGCAGCACGACGTGGCCGCCGCCGAACACCAGCGCACCCGCGCGGTAGAAGGCATCGACCAGCGCGAGCGCCTGCGAGGGCATGGCCTGCTGCAGCAGGGGCAGGCTCAGCAGCAGCGCGAAGAACAGCGCGAGCCAGGCCGCGCCCGCTGTGCGGCTCACGGGCACGCTCATGGGTTCGTGCGGCGCGTCGGCCGCGGGACCCATGAACAGCAGGCCCAGCACCCCGGCGAACGCGATGGCGAGCAACTGCGTGCCGGTGCCGGGCCCGGCCAGCAGCAGCGCGGCGGTGGCGAGCATCAGCGCGCGACGGGACGCGTCGGGGCAGAGGCTGCGCGCCATGCCCCAGACCGCTTGTGCGACCACGGCCACGGCCACCACCTTCAGGCCGTGCAGCAGGCCCGCACCGGCGCCGCTCTGCAGGGCGTCGCCGGCCTGGGTGAGGCCCAGGGCGAGCGCGATGAGCGCGATGGCCGAGGGCAGGGTGAAGCCGGCCCAGGCGGCGAAGGCGCCCGCGTAGCCCGCGCGCGCCAGGCCCAGCGCCAGGCCGACCTGGCTGCTGGCCGGGCCGGGCAGGAACTGGCACAGGGCCACGAGGTCGGCGTAGGCCGCTTCGCTGAGCCAGCGGCGGCGTTCGACGAATTCGCTGCGGAAGTAGCCGAGGTGGGCGACCGGCCCGCCGAAGGATGTGAGGCCCAGGCGCAGGAAGATCAGGAAGACCGCCCAGGCGCTGCGGTCGGCCGGGTTGGGCTCAGCGGGGCTGGGGCTGGGCATGGTCGGCGCGCGGGGCCGTGGCGGGCGGGGTGTACCTGGCCATGAAGGCGCGGTCGATGCGGTCTTTCCAACGCCAGGCCCAGGCGCCTTCGGCGTGCAGCGGGCCCCAGGTGGCGATGGCATGGCCCGCGCCGCAGGAGATCAGGTTGAGCGTGTTGGCCGGCGGGTGGTGGGCTTTCAGCGATTGGCCTTCGTGGGCGGCGAGCAGGTTGGCCGTCAGCGGCGGGCCGGCGCGCACGGCGTAGACGCCGCTCTGGGCGTGTGGCCGGTCGGCGCGGGTGCACACGTCGCCGGCGGCGAACACGTTGGCGTGGCTGGGGCTCTGCTGGAAGGCGTTGACCAGCACCTGCCCGGTGTCGGACAGGGCCAGCCCGCTGCCTTGCAGCCAGGCGGGTGCGTGTGCACCGATGGCGAGCAGGGGCACGTCGCACAGCAGCGTGGCGCCGCTGCCGAGTTGCAGGCCTTGCGGGCCGATGCCGGTGCAGGTTTCGCGCAGCACGGTGATGCCGCGCTGCTTGAGCCGCCGCAGCACCCGGCGGCGCACGCCCGCGGGGTAGTGGGCCGCGATGTCGGCGTCACCGGTCAGCAGCGTGAACTGCGTGGCCTGAAAACCCGCTTCGCGCAGGCGCTGCTCGGCCGCGAAGAGCAGCTCCACACCAGTGGCCCCAGCGCCGATGACAGCGATGGACAGGGGTTTTCCCCGGGCCATGTCGAGCACGCGCGGCCACAGGCCGGCAAAGACTTCGATCGGGCGCACGATGAGCGCGCGTTCGCTGGCGCCGGGCATCTCGGCCTCCAGCCGGCTGCGGTCGATCACGGCGCCGGTGTCGATGGACAGCAGGTCGTAGCGCAACTCGGGCGGCAGCGCTTTGTTTTTGCCGGTGGACGCGGCCATCACGGTCTGCGCGGCGGCGTCGAGGCCGGTGCAGCGGCCCTGCAGCCATTTCGCGCCCGCGGCCCTCATCAGCGGTTCTAGTGGGATCTGGCAGTCGGCCTCGCTGTAGCGGCCGGCGACGAGGCCGGGCAGCATGGCGCTGCAGGTCTGGTAGGGGTAGGGCGTGAGCACGGTCACGTCCAGGTCGGCGGGGCGTTGCCGGGCCAGTTGGGCCAGCACCTGCACGTGGGCATGACCGGCGCCGAGCAGCAGGAGTTTTTTGATGCCGTGGTGCATGGGCCCCGATGTTACGGGTTGTTTCAGGGCCGGCCGTCGACCCAGCGCAGATCGGCCACCCAGCCGGTGCTGGTGCTGGCGGTGTTGTCGCTGTCGGCGCCGATCAGCACGGTGCTCACGCGCGGGACTTCCGCGCCCGCGGGCAGCTCGTCGCCGAAGAGCGCGCTGAAGTCCTGCGCCAGGTCGCGGCTCTGGTTCACCCACTGGCCCAGCGGCGCGCCCTGGCCCTGCAAACTGATGAAGCGCACGCGCCGGGTGTAGGGGTTGGCGCCCTGCAGCGGCGCAGGGCGCCCGCTGTCCCACACATAGCAGAGCGTGGCCGCGGGCAGGGCTTCGCCGCTGACGCTGCGCGCGATGCGCAACACCGTGCGCTCCACGAACGGCACGCGGCCCAGCGGGTGGTCGAACATGACGCAGACCTTGAGCGCGGCGTCGTCGCCGGCCTTGGTCAGCAGATCGGGCGGCGCCTTGCCGCCGGTGAGCGGCTGGTCCAGCCGCCAGCGCCACTGCAGGCGCGCGGGCGGCACGTCTTTCTGGTCGTGCACCAGCGTGCCGTAAGACGAGGCGGTGACCACCTTCAGCGCTGCCTGACCGTCCACGCGGCCGGCTTCGAAACGGGTCGCGGGCAGGTCGGCGTGTTTCTTGGGGAAGCCCACGAAGCGCCAGGCCGGGTTGAGCGCGCCTTCGCCCAGCAGCAACGGCGGCAGGGCCGGCGCGGCCTGCGCCACGCCGACCGCCGCCAGCGTCAGGGCGACGAGTCCGCGAACAGCCCGAATACCCCAACCGGCATGGGAATAGCCCTGATGCGGCGTTGCCGCGGCGGCGCTATGGTTCGGGTCAACTCTAGAGGAGACCTGCAAGATGAAAAAATGGCTGCTGGCTGGATGGCTGTTCATGGTGGTCTCGACCTGTCAGGCCTTGTCACCCTACACGGGTGGCACGCCGCTGCCGGCGGGCGAGCTGCAGGTGCAGATGGGGACTGTAGAGAAAAAGTTGCAGGCCGAGGGTTTCACCCTGCTGGGGCGCCACCTGCCCAAGGGGCTGCAGGCGGGAGGCGTGGTGCTGGTGACCGACAGCGCCATGCTGCAGGCCATCCGGGCGTCGGGCGGCAGCGGCATTGTGGCGGCGGCGATCCGGGTCGGCGTGCAGCGCGACGGCCGCGTGTCGTACACGACGCCGGAGTACTGGTACCGGGCCTACCTGCGTCAGGCATATCCGCAGGCCGAGGCAGCGGCCCGCTCGGTGCAGGCGCGGCTGACGAAGGCGCTGGGGACGGGCACCGGCTTCGGTGGTGACGTGCCGGCCGATCGGCTGGCGAACTACCAGTACATGACGTCCATGGAGCGGTTTGATTCCTTCCGCGCCGAGCTGCGCGCATTCGGCAGCTTCGACGAAGCCATGCAGATGGTGCGCAAGGGCCTGACCAACGGCGTGGGTACAACCGCCAAGGTGTATGAGGTGGTCATGGCCGACCGCAAGCTGGCGGTGTTCGGCGTGGCGATGAACGATGCGGCGCGCGGCGAGGGCTGGTGGGTCGGCAAGCTCGGGGCGGCGGGGCAGGAGCACATGGCCGCTCTGCCCTACGAGATCTTCATCGTCGACAACAAGGTCTACTCGCTGCCGGGGCGCTACCGCATCGCGCTGGCCTGGCCTTCCCTGAGCATGAGCGAGTTCATGAACATCCGTTACGCGCCCGATGTGATCCTGAAAACCATGAACCAGCTGGCCGAAGTCCAGGAGCAGCGCCCCGGCGATTGACGGACGACCGGCCGCGGTCACCCGGTCCACCGCTCAGCGCCCCGCGTCGTTGAGCGACCAGTCGTAGTCGAGGTGGTTCACGCCCAGCGTCTTCGCTTTCAGCGCGGCCTGCTCGGCGGGCTGGTCGCTCAGCTGTTCGGCGTATTTCGCGAACACGTCTTCCACCTGTTTGAAGCCGCCGTGGCCTTGCTCAAAGTCTTCGCGGAACCACTTGAAGATGCTGCTGGCTTCGACTTTGTCACCCTTGATCCGGTTGCGTGTGCGGTCACCCAGGAAGCGGCGCATGCCGTCTTCGAGCTGGGCTTCGAGCCTGGTGGCGGTGAAGGCCTCGTCGCGCAGGGCCGGGCAGCCGATGCTGGCGCAGTTGACGGCGGCGTGCACACGCGGCTCGTTGTAGCGCGGACGCAGCTGCTCGTGTTCGATCCAGTCGAGGTGGCGCTGTTCGCCCAGCAGCGTGAAGAACTTCTTCTTCCAGGGCGACTGGATGAACGAGCCCAGTTCCTTGATGGACTTGAGGTCCGGGTACTTGGTGAGGATGAGTTCGACCGTGAACGCGTTGTAGGCGTTGATCAGAAAGGCCATCTGCTGTGGCCGGCTCCAGCCGTCGAAGGTGGCCTTGGGCACGGCACTCAGGCTGTCGAGCACGGCCTTGAGCGCGGCGCGGTCGGCGGCAAAGCCCTTGTAGTTCGCCCGCGACTGCTTGCCATCGGGCAGCCAGCGCAGGTGTTTTTTCAGCAGCGCGTCCCAAGCGGTGTAGCCGTGATCGAAGGCGGTCTGGGCGTGGACGCTCAGCGGGGCGATGGCTGCGGCGGCGAGCAGGGTGATGAAGTGACGGCGGTGGTGCATGAGGTATGGACTCCGTTTCAGTCCCCGAGGTTCAACCCCGGCGCCAAGTGTGGAACTTCGCCACCCAGGCCAGCAGCTGCTGCGGCGCATGGGCGCGCTTCCATTCACCGGCCGCGTACTTGTTGGCCTCGGCCAGCGTGGGGTAGGTGTGGATGGTGCCGAGGATCTTGTTCAGCCCCAGGCCGTGTTTCATGGCCAGCACGTACTCGGCCAGCAGGTCGCCGGCGTGCGTGCCGACGAGGGTCACGCCCAGGATGGTGTCCTTGCCCGGCACGGTGAGCACCTTCACGAAGCCATGCGCCTCGCTGTCGGCGATGGCGCGGTCGAGGTCGTCGATGCCGTACTTCGTGACTTCGTACGGGATCTTCTTTTCTTTCGCGTCCTGCTCGTTCAGGCCCACGCGCGCCACCTCGGGGTCGATGAAGGTCGCCCAGGGGATCACGCTGTAGTCGGCCTTGAATTTCTTGAAGTCGCCGAACAGCGCGTTCACCGCCGCGTACCAGGCCTGGTGCGCCGCCACGTGGGTGAACTGGTAGGGTCCGGCCACATCGCCCGCGGCGTAGATGTTGGGGTAGAGGGTCTGCAGGTACTCGTTGGTCTCCACGGTCTTGTTCGTCGGGATGCCCAGGTCTTCCAGCCCGTAGCCCTGCAGCCGCGCCACGCGGCCGACGGCGCAGATGAGCTGGTCGAAGGGGATGCGCTTTTCCGCACCTTCGTGCTCAACCACCAGGATCTTCTCGCCGTCCACCAGCTCGCAGCGCAGCGCCTTGTGGCCGGTCAGCACCGCCACACCATCGGCGGCCAGCGAAGCCTGGGCGAGCGCGCTCACTTCGGCGTCTTCGCGCAGCATGATGCGCGGCGCCATTTCCACCAGCGTCACCTGCGCGCCCAGACGCGCAAAGGCCTGCGCCAGCTCGCAGCCGATCGGGCCGCCGCCCAGCACCACCAGGCGCTTCGGCACTTCGTCGAGCTTCGCGAACGCGTTCCACATCGTGTCGCTGGTCACGTAGCCGACTTCGTCGAGCCCCGGCAGCGGTGGCACAAAAGGCCGGGCGCCGGCCGCGATGACGATGCTGCGCGCGGTGAGGCGCTGGGTGCCACCGCCGTTGAGCGCAACCTCCACCGTCCACGGGTTCACCAGCTTGGCGTAACCCTGCAGCACCTCCACGCCCAGGCCGGTGTAGCGCTCCACGCTGTCGTGCGGTTCGATGGCGGCGATCACGTCGTGGATGCGCTGCATCACGGCCTTGAAGCTGAACGTGGGCGTGGTGTCGCTCAGGCCGTAGTTGGAGCCGTGGCGCATCTGGTGCGCGAGCTTGGCGCTCTTGATCAGCGCTTTGCTCGGCACGCAGCCGTAGTTGAGGCAGTCGCCGCCCATCTTGTGCGCCTCCACCAGCGTCACCTTGGCCTTGACGGCGGCGGCGATGTAGGCCGAGACCAGGCCACCCGCGCCCGCGCCGATCACGATCAGGTTGCGGTCGAAGCGCTGGGGGCGCACGCTGGCCCACTTCGCGTACACCTTGCGTTTCTGCACCGCCTCGATCACCTTGCGCGCGATCAGCGGGAACAGGCCCAGCAGCACAAAGCTGCCCAGCAGGCCGGGGCTCAGGATGCCCTGGAGCGAGTCGAGCTGACCGAGCTGCGTGCCCGCGTTCACGTAGACCGCGGTGCCGGCCAGCATGCCGAGCTGGCTGACCCAGTAAAACGTCCAGGCCTTCATCTGGGTCAGGCCCATCAGCAGGTTGATCACGAAGAACGGAACGACCGGGATCAGGCGCAACGTAAACAGGTAGAACGCACCGTCTTTCTGGATGCCCTTGTCCATCTCGGCCAGGCGCTGGCCGAAGCGCGCCTGCACGCTGTCGCGCAGCAGGAAGCGCGCGGTGAGAAAGGCCAACGTGGCACCGATGCTGGACGCGAACGAGACGATCAGCAGGCCCCAGCCGAGGCCGAAGATCGCACCGCCCGCGAGCGTGACGATGGTGGCGCCCGGCAGCGAGAGCGCTGTGACCGCGATGTAGACCAGAAAATAGCCCAGGGCGAGCTGCAGCGGTTGTTGTTCCCGCAGCGCCGCGAGACTGGCCTGGCTCTCTTTGAGGAACGCGAGGCTGAAGTAGCGGTCCAGACCGAAGGCGAAGAAGGCCACAATGCCCAGAAGCACCACCAGCAGCAGCAAGATTTTCCGGATGTTCACGACCATTCCTTGTTGGAGTTGTTCGGATTGAGTCGCCGAAACTGCGACATTCTTACACCGGGAGGACGACATGATCAGACAAGCCATCGGGCGTGCGCTGGCGCGCTACCTGACCAAGCCGGGCCGGTCGGCGTCCATCGGCTTTCCGACCGACCAGCGCCTGCTGGTCGCGGCGCTGCGCCCAGCCGACGTGATCCTGGTCGAGGGCACCACGCGCGTGAGCACGGCGATCAAGTACCTCACGCAGTCCACCTGGTCGCACGCGGCGCTCTGTGTCGGGCCTCTGCAGCCGGGTGGCCCGCTGATGGTGGTGGAGGCGGACATTCGGGAGGGCGTGCGCGCCGTTCCGCTGAGCACCTACGCGGGGCTGCACTGCCGCATCTGCCGGCCCGCCAGCCTGCGGATCGACGAGGCGCAGGCGGTCTGCCGTTTCGCGGTGCAGCGCATCGGCCACCGTTACGACCTCAAGAACATCCTGGACCTCGCGCGCTACCTGTTGCCCACGCCGCCGGTACCGGTGCGCTGGCGCCGCCGCCTGCTGGCGGTGGGCAGCGGCGACCCCACACGCGCGATCTGCTCCACCCTGATCGCGCAGGCCTTCGAGACGGTGCTCTACCCCATCCTGCCCATCGTCGAAGAGGCCGCCACCGACGACCCGAGCTCGCCCGACTGCGTGCGCCAGGTGCTGCACGTGCGCCACCACAGCCTGTTCACGCCGCGCGATTTCGACGTGTCGCCCTATTTCGAGGTGGTCAAGCCCACCCTGGCCGCGGGCTTTGACCACCACGCGCTCGAATGGTCGCCGTCGGCCATGGCCGCGCTGGATGCCTGATGGCGCCGGTGGTGCCTGTCACGCCGTTCGGGTTAAGGTTGGCGCATGCCGCATGACGCTCTTCGCCCGATACCCGATCCCTCATCCGACACGCCAGCCCCATCGGGCTGGCACGCGATCGAAGCCAGCCAGGCGCTGCAGACCCTGGACAGCAGCGCCACCGGGCTGACGCCCGCCGAAGCCGCCGTTCGCCTGGCCACCCACGGCCCCAACCGACTGACCGCGGCCGCGCGCCCGGGCTGGCTGCGGCGCTTTGCGGGGCAGTTCAACAACGTTCTGATCTACGTGTTGCTGGCCGCGGGCTTCACCACACTCTGGCTGGAGGACATCATCGACGCCGCCGTGATCTTTGGCGTGGTGCTCATCAACGCGGTGATCGGCTTCATCCAGGAGGGCAAGGCCGAACGCGCGCTCGAAGCCGTGCACGCCATGCTGGCCAGCCGCGCCACGGTGCTGCGCGACGGCGAACGCCACGAGATCGACGCCGGTGATCTGGTGCCCGGCGACGTGGTGCTGATCGAATCGGGCACGCGTGTGCCGGCCGACCTGCGCCTGCTGGCGACGAAGAACCTGCGCATCGACGAGGCCGCGCTCACCGGCGAGTCGCTGCCGGTGGACAAGGACAGCGCGCCGGTGGCCCCTCTGGCGCCACTGGCCGAACGCACCGGCATGGCCTACGCCGGCACCGTGGCGGCGGTGGGGCAGGGCACGGGCCTGGTGGTGGCCACCGCGGCGCACACCGAGATCGGCCGCATCGGGCGCATGGTCTCGGAACTGCAGACCCTGGCCACGCCGCTGACGCGCCGGCTCGACCAGTTCGCGCGCCAGATCACCTTCTTCATCCTGCTGGTCAGCGTGGCGACCTTCCTGTGGGGCAGTCGGGTCGGCGGCCTGCCGGCGCTCGACATCTTTCTCGCCGTGGTGGGCCTGGCCGTGGCCGCGATCCCCGAAGGCCTGCCCGCCATCGTCACCATCACGCTCGCCATCGGCACCGCGGCCATGGCCGGGCATCGCGCCATCGTGCGCCGCCTGCCCGCGGTGGAGACGCTGGGCTCGGTGGGCGTGATCTGCACCGACAAGACCGGCACGCTGACGAAGAACGAGATGACCGCGGTGGGCGTGATGCTGCCGGGCGACAGCCTGACCGTGAGTGGCGCCGGTTACGCGCCCGAGGGCGGTTTCCATGCGGATGGCCGACCCGTGGCGACCGATCGCCACACGGAGCTGTTGGGCCTGGCGCGCTGTGCCCTGCTGTGCAACGACGCGCAGCTGCACCGCGACGCGGCGGGCCGCTGGACGCTGGCCGGCGACCCGACCGAGGGCGCGCTGCTCACGCTGGCGCTCAAGGCCGGGCTGGATCTGGGCGAAGAAACCGCGCGCACGCCGCGCACCGACAGCCTGCCGTTTGAGTCGGAAAACCGCTACATGGCCACGCTGCACCACGACCACCAGGGTCGCGTGTTCGCCCTGCTCAAGGGCGGGCCCGAGCGCGTGCTGGGCCTGTGCGTGCGCGACGCGGCCGGCCTGCCGCTGGACGCTGCGGCCTGGCAGGCACGCATGGACGGGGCCGCCAGCCAGGGCCAGCGTGTGCTGGCGCTGGCCGAGTGCGAGCTGCCCGCGGGCACCAGCGAACTCACGCTGGAACACATCACGCCGCGCTTCACCCTGCTCGGCCTGGTGGGGCTGATGGACCCGCCGCGCCCCGAGGCCGTGGCCGCGGTGGCCGAGTGCCAGCAGGCCGGCGTGCGCGTGCTCATGATCACCGGCGACCACGCCACCACCGCCGCCGCCATCGGCGCCAGCCTGGGCCTGCGCGACGGCAACCCGATCACCGGTGCCGAGATTGACACGCTGGACGATGCGGCACTGGGTGCGCGTCTGGCGCAGACCGACGTGATCGCCCGCGCCAGCCCCGAACACAAGCTGCGCCTGGTGGCCAATCTGCAGGCCGGTGGCCAGCTGGTGGCCATGACGGGCGACGGCGTCAACGACGCGCCCGCGCTCAAGGCCGCCGACATCGGCGTGGCCATGGGCCAGCGGGGGACGGACGCGGCGCGCGAGGCGGCCGACCTCGTGCTCACCGACGACAACTTCGCCACCATCGCCCACGCGGTGCGCGAAGGCCGCCGCGTGTTCGACAACATCAAGAAGTCGCTGCTGTTCATCCTGCCCACCAACGGCGGCGAGGCCGGCCTGATCCTGATCGCGGTGTTTGCGGGGCTGGCGCTGCCGGTCACGGCCGGGCAGATCCTCTGGGTCAACATGGTCACCAGCATCACGCTGGACATGGCGCTGGCCTTCGAGCCCGCCGAAGACGGCGTGATGCGGCGCCCGCCGCGCCCCGCCGGTGAACCGCTGATCACGCGGCTGCTGTTCGTGCGCATCGCCTACATCACGGTGCTGATGGTGGCGGCGACCTTCGTGGTCTACGGCTGGGAGCTTTCGCGCGGCCACTCCATCGAAGTGGCGCGCACGGCGGTGGTCAACATGCTGGTGATGAGCGAGATCTTCTACCTGTTCAACGTGCGCCACTTCACCGCCAGCGCCTTCCGGTGGGAGACCCTGGCGGGCAACCGCATCGCGGTCTGGGCCTGCGTGATCACGCTGGGGTTGCAGGCGCTGTTCACCTACGCGCCGCCGATGCAGGCGCTGTTCGGCACCGCGCCGCTCGATGCGTGGTCGTGGCTGCTGATCACCGCACTGGCGAGCGCGAAGTTCGTGGTGGTGGAGATCGAGAAGGCGGTGCTGCGCCGGATGGGCATCCAGCGCATGTGAGTTGCGCGGTGGCCCTGCGCGGCGGGGCCATCGGCTTCAGGGCTGGCGGGTGGTCTGGCGGACGATGGTCTTGCCGTTCGGGCCGGTCAGTACCGCCTGGGTGCCTTCTGCCGAGCGGTCCACCACCCGCGAGGTGGACTTGCCGTTCGGGCCGGTGGTGGTGGACGACACATCGCCGTGCGAGCGGCTCACGCTGCGTGTGGCCGTCTGACCATTGGGGCCGGTGAAACTGGAGCTGCGGTCGCGGGCCACGACCGGTGTGGACAGCGTGGTCAGCGCGAGCAGCACGGCGGCCATGGCGGTGCCGGATTTGAGAGCGTTGTTCATGAAGAACTCCTGTGAGGGGGTGACTGCGGAAGGCCGGGGGAGCGGCCTGTGCGTCCCGGGATGGGCAGGCACGGTTGCATTACAGGCCGGCGCGGCGCGACCGTGTCTGTCGTCCTGCGACGAAATATGTCAGCGCTGAAACATGGGGTGCCAGGCCGCCGCCACTGCGTACACTGCCGACATGGACGCCCTGTTTTCCCCCGAAGCGGTCACCGTGCTGATGGTGGACGACGACGCCGAGCTGGCGGCCATGGTCGCCGAGTTGCTGCGGGCCCAGGGCATGCAGGTGCACAGCGCTGGTACCGCGGCGCAGGGGCTGGCGGCGCTGACCCGCCTGCAGCCCGATGTGCTGCTACTGGACCTGATGCTGCCCGACGTCAACGGGCTGGACCTGTGCCGGCGCCTGCGCGAGGCCGGCAACGATGTGCCGGTGCTCATGCTCACGGCGCGCGGCGACCCGTTTGACCGCGTGCTCGGCCTGGAGCTGGGGGCCGACGATTACCTGGGCAAACCCTTCGAGCCGCGCGAGCTGGTGGCGCGCGTCCGCGCCCTGGCCCGGCGCTTGCAGGCGGCCACCCGGCGCCGGCAACTGCGCTTCGACGGCCTGACGCTGGACCTGCTGGCGCGGCGGGCGGTGTGCCAGAACGAGGTGCTGCCGCTGACCTCCATCGAGTTCAAGCTGCTGGTCGCGCTGGCGAGCCAGCCCGGGATCTGCGTCTCGCGCCAGGCGCTCTCGGCCGCGGTGCAGCCGGGCAACTACAAGCCCATGGACCGCGCGGTGGACGTGCAGGTGGCCCGCCTGCGCAAGAAGCTGGAGGCCGCACCGGGCGGGCGCGAATGGGTCGAAACCGTGCGGGGCGAAGGCTATGTGTTCACCGGTGGGCTGCCGGGTCCCAGCCCATGAAGTGGTTCGATACGCTGTTCGCCCGCATCTTCCTGTTGCAGGTCGCGGTGGCGCTGCTGTTGTCGCTGCTGTTCCTGCTGTTGCTGTTCAGTGGCCAGGCGAGCGTGTTCGCGCGTTCGGCCGCGCCGGGCTGGGCCAGCGCGCTGCGGCCGGTGCAGGCGCAGCTGGCGCAGGGCGCAGTGCCGCAGCTGCCGCGCAGCGTGGGTGTGGCCACGTCGGTGCACCTGGAACCGGGCCCGCCGCCGGCCCGGGCGCGCCACATCGCCGCCACGCCGCTGGCGCCGCGTTATGTCGCGCTGAAAGCGGCCTTGCGGGACGAGGGCATCGGGGTCGGGCGCATGGCCGTCAGCGGCGAGCCTGGCGGGGGCGTGACCTGGCTGGAACTCTTGCCAACCGGCCACCAACCCACCTGGGTCGGCGTGCACGGTGCGCTGGAGGGCCCCGGCCTGCGGGGGCGTGGCGCGCTGGGCATCGCCCTGGCGGTGCTGGTGTTCCTGGGTGCGGCGGCGTGGCTGAGCCGGATCATCGTCAAGCCGCTGCTGGATCTGCAGACCAGCGTGAAGACTTTCGCCGAGACGGGTGAGCGCCCAGCGGCACCGCCCGTGCGCGGGCCGATCGAGGTGCGACAGCTGACGCAACAGTTCGACGATTTCGCGGCGCAGCGGGTGCAGCAGGACGACGCACGGCAGATGATGCTGGCCGGCATCTCACACGACCTGCGTTCCCCGCTGGGCCGCATCCGCATGGCGGCCGAGCTGCTGCCCGATGCCCCGGGGGTGGCGGCCCGGCGCGAGAGCATCGTGCGCAACGCGCAGGTTGCGGACCAGTTGGTGGGTTCCTTTCTGTCGCTGGTGCGTTCGGCGACCGAGCCGCTGGAAGAGCGCGTGGACCTGGCCGCCCTGGTGCGCGACCTGCTGGGCCATGGGGACCACGGCGACGTCACGCTGGAGCTGCAGGCCGCCGGGCCCATCTGGCTGGAGCCGGCCTCGGGCGTGCTGCTGCAGCGGGCGTTGATCAACCTGCTGGACAACGCGCGCCACCACGGCCGCCCGCCGGTGGTCGTGCGCCTGCAGGCCGACGGCGGGCACGCCACGCTGACGGTGCGCGACCACGGCCCCGGCATTGCGCCGGAGCAGCGCGAAACCCTGCTCAGGCCTTTTTACCGCGGTGCGAGCGACCGGGGCGTGCCCGGTACCGGGCTGGGGCTACCGGTGGTTGAGCGCTGCGTGCGGCGGCACGGGGGCGAGATGCAGCTGCTCGACGCCGCACCGGGCCTGGCGGTGCGGCTGCGGTTCCCGTTGGCGGGTCGCCCGCCTTCCGTCTAGCGAAAATTCAGCCGCCAGCGCCCAGTTCGCGCACCACGTTGGCGACCGATCCGGCGTCGGGCAGGTGCGAGAGGGCGCCAATGAGTTCGTCGCGCACCTGGCCCAGCAGGGCATCAAAGCGCGTGGCGTCCACGTTCAGGGCGGAGGCGAACGATTGCACCAGCGCGCGCTCGCCGTCGCTCAGGCGGCCGTCGGCGTGGCCGGTCATGAGGCACATCAGCACCACGGTGTCGGCCACGTTCGCCGGGCAACCGGTCATGGCCTGGGCGTCGAAGGCGTGGGTGCCCGACAGCATCGCCGACGTGGTGGGCATGTCGGCCGAACGCGAGCTTTCGTAGAACTGGCCGATCAGGGCCGCTTCGGCAGGGTGCATGCCGTCCACCAGGGCCACCGACAACATGGCCTGGGTCAGCTGGATGACCTGGGTGGCGCTCAGGTTCTGGTCTTGGATCGCTTGCATGAATGGCTCCTTGTGTGGGGGTGGGTCAGCGGGTGAGGGCGCGCCGTTTGGCGGCGATCAGGTTGCTCTGGATGTCGGCGATGGCCATGTCGCGGTAGCGCTTGGGCAGCATGGAGCGGCGCGAGGTCTCGGACACCGCGAGCAGCTCCATGAACTCGATCATGTCGCGCTCCTGCGGGGGCATGAAGTCGGCTGCGGCCTGGTTCAGCGCGTCGGCGTTCAGCGGTATTTTCTGGTTGCGCGCCAGCTCGACGGCGAGCAGCGAGAGCGCTTCGAGGTCGGCGTTGGAGTAGCCGGTCAGGGTGTCGCACAGGGTCAGCAGTTCTTCGGTGCTCGCGACGCAGGGCTCTTCGTAGCGCGAGAGCACGGCCTGCAGCACCTGCACGCGTTCGGCCGCGGTGTCGCAGTAGAAGAACGGGATCTTGCGGTCGAGCCGGCCGGGCCGCTTGATGTCGGTGTCGAGCTTGTCGGGGCGGTTGGTCATCATGACGAACAGCACCTGGCCGCGGTTCTCGGGCTCGGCCATGAACTCTTTCAGCCGTGCGATCACGCGCGAGCTGGTGCCGCCGTCGCTGTCTTCGCCGCCGCCCGAACCGAAGCTGCGGTCGCCTTCGTCGATGATCACGGCGATGGGGCCCATGGCCTTGACGGTGGCGAGCACGCGCTCCAGGTTGGCCTCGGTCGAGCCGACCCACTTGGAGCGGAAGTTCTTCAGTGCCACGGCCGAGAGCCCGGCTTCTTTCAGGAAGGCCTTGATGACAAAGGTCTTGCCCGATCCCATGGGGCCGACTGCGAGCAGGCCCATGGGCGTCAGCGTGGTTTCGCCGGCCTTGAGGTTATTCGCGATCGCCATCAGCTCGTGTTTGATGTGCTCGTGGCCACCGACGGCCGAGAGGCCGTGTTTGGGCTCGATGAACTCGATCAGGCCCGCGCATTCCTTCTCGATCATCTCGCGCTTGCGCGCGTGGATGACCTTGAGCACTTCCTGGTCGGCGTCGCCGGTGGGCAGGGTCTTGCCGGGCTCGATCAGGCGCGTGATCTCGGCCGGCGTCATGCCGGCGGTGATGGTGGCCAGCGTGTCGGCGCGGGCGGTGGCGTCGGGCGTGCCTTCGAGCAGCTTGCCGATCAGCGCGCGGCGCTCGGCTTCGCTCAGGCCATGGCCCTTGGAACCGGCCAGGATGTTGGCGAGCTGAACGGTGCGCAGGCCGCTGGTGCGCTCCGAGAACAGATCGATCTGGTGCGCGGTGAGCTTGGGCGCGAAAAAGCCGATCACCTTCTTGCGCAGGGGCAGGTCGGGCATCGGGATTTCGATCGCCGCCACTTTGGGGTTGGACAGCAGGCCCGGGTTGATGGCGTTGAGCGACTCGGTGATCAGCACGACGATGTTGTCGCCCTGGGTCAGCGTCTGGTCGAGCGACCAGCGGTGGAACACCAGATAGGTCTGGCGGTCGGTCTGCGCCATGAAGCTCGGATCGCCGGCGGGCAGCAGCGCGTCGGCGTAGGGCACGATGACGGCGGTGGACGGCTGCGCGCGCATGCGCTGCTCCAGCGCGTGCAGCGAGGCCAGCAGGTCGGGCTCGGTGCCTTCCTCCACCTGGCGCAGCAGCGCGCGCTGCTTGTCTTCGTTCGTCCCCGACAGCACCCGGATGCCGCGCTCCAGACTCACCTCGCACACGTGCTGCTTGGTGTCCTTGAACAGTTCTTCGACCAGGAAGGCGCCGAGGTTGTGCAGCTTGTCGCCGACCAGGACGTTGTCGAAGACGTTGCGGTAGAGCACGAAGGTGGACGCTTCGCCCGCCAGGTACTTCTGCCGCAGGACCTCGGCCCAGCGCGGCAGATCGTGGCGGGGGGATGCGGGTGCGTTCATGCGCGGGCGGCTCAGAGGGTCTTGGTCGGAGCGGCCTGCGCGGCGGCGCGGGCCTGCTTCATGGCTTCGAGCTGGGCCTTGGCCGTCACGCTGCCGCTGCTCTGGCGCAGCTTGTTGAGGCGCACGTCGAGGTCGGAGTTCTGCAGCTCGGCGCCCAGGCTGGCCTGTGCCACCTGGCCCTTGATGTGCTCGCGCACGGCGCCCAGCGCCTGCACCTCGGCGTCCACCGACAGGCCGTCGAGCTGGCCCTGGATCTTGATGCGGGCCTGCGCGCTGTGCATCTGCGCCAGCATGCGCTCCTTCTCGGCCTTGAGCTTGTCGATCTCGGACTTCACCTGGATCAGCGAGTCCTTGGCGTTGTCGGCGTCGGCGGTGGCCTGGGCGGCGTCGGCGCGCAGCTCGGTGAGGGCCGCGTCCAGCGTGTTCTTCTTCTGGATCAGCACCACGGCGAGGTCGTCCTGGTTGGTGGCCAGGGCGGCTTCCAGGTCGGTGGTCACGGCGGCGAGCTCGCGCTCGTGCGCTTCCAGTCGCGAGGTGATGTCCTGGCGGCGCGCGATGATGGCGCCGGTGGCCGCCTTGAGCTGGGTGTATTTCTGGATCATCGAGGCGATCGCGTTCTGGTACGCGATCTCGGGATGCTCTTTCTCGATGTCCGAGACCCACAGGGAGATGAAGCCGGTCCAGAGGTTGGCGAGGCGGGCGAAGATTGCGTTGTTGGCCATGGGGGACTCCTGGTTGAATGCGGTGGGTTGGGGTTCAGGTTCTTTGGCGTTGCGAGGCCTGCCGGGCGGCCGCGTTCGCTGCGCTGCCGGAGGCGCTGACACGTGGGGCATTGTTGCCGAAGGCGGCGAGATCGGCGTCGTCGAATTCGGCGGCTACCTCTTCGGCGATGCGCAGGCGGGACAGCGAGTCTTCGAGCTTGCTGCCCATGTCGGTGGCATAGGGCGATGTGATCACCAGCTGGTACACCTCTTCCATCTTGTCGGGCATGGCCAGCAGCGTGGCTTCGAGCGCGCTGCGGCGCACCGCGAGGCGGCGCGCACGGTTCAGCACCTCGGCGTATTCGGCGAGCGTGGCGCGCAGCTGCCGCGCCTCCTCGTCGCCGAGCGCGGGGTTGCGCAGCTGGGCTTCGACGCTGGCGATGCGGCGGTTCACCTGGTCTTCGCTGATCTGCTCCTTGCGCCGGCGCAGCGAAGCATTGACCGAGCAGAGACCGAGGTAGTCGACGGTGAGGGCCTCCAACTTTTCCACATCCTGCCGGGTCAGCGTGGTCTGCCGGTCACCCGCCGTTTCGTAGAGCGCCTGCACGCGTTCCCACATGTGCTGGTAGGTGGACAGTGCGCCGGACTCGCCGCGTGCGCTCAGTTCGTCGATCAGCAGCTTGCGGCGCTGGCTCAGACCCTGGTGGTGCGCCTCGCGGTCGACCCAGGCCTTGAACGACGGCAGGCTCGGCACCATCAGCGCCGCCAGGATTTCGGTGCCCACGGCCAGTGTGCCGACCAGCGCCAGCCCCGCCAGCCCCATGGGGATGGACGCGAAGATGGCCACCACACCGGCCGCGAGCAGGGCGGTACGGTTGGCCGGGTGGCGCAGGAACGCGCCCAAGTAGGAGGGCTTGGGGTTCAAGGGGATGGGGCTGCGGTCACTTGGCGAAGCGCGACCAGATGCGGGTGATCTCCTGCTCGTCCTGCTCGGACAACACGGGGATCGGCGACGAGCGGCTCAGCGAGGTGGTGCTGGGCACCACGGCCGGGTTGGACTTCACGCTCGCGCTCATGAACTCGCCGGCCTTGAGGTTGGCGTTGGCGTAGCCCACGGTGTTGGACACCTTGGCGATCACCTGGGGCCGCATCAGGTAGTCGATGAACTGGTGCGCACCGCGTTTGTTCTTCGCGTTGGCCGGCACGGCCATGGCGTCGATGGCGAGCAGGCCGCCGTCGGCTGGCACCCGGTACTCGACCGCGCCGCGCGACTTGCCCTGCGCCTGCACCGCGTCGCCCGAGAAGCCGATGGCGACGCAGAGCTTGCCGTTGGCCAGCGAGTCGATGAACTGGTCGGTGGGGATGACCTTCACCGTGCCGGCGATGCCCGCCATCACCTTCTCGGCGGCCGCGATCGAGGCGCGGCCGGCCCACTTGGTCTGGCCACCGGCCATGGCGGCGAGCGGGATCACGTCGGATGCCGAATCGACCACGCCGATGCCGCAGGACTGGAAGCGCTTCGCGATGGCCGGATCGAACACGGTGGCCAGCGTGTCCACGCTGTGGCCCGGGAAGGCCTTGCTGGTGAGCCTGGGGTTCCAAGCGATGCCGACCGTGTACCACATGTAGGGCAGGCTGTAGGCACCGTCCTTGTCCCAGGCGCGCAGGGTCGCGTCCACCCGCGGGTCGATGTTGTTCAGGTTCTTGAGGCTGGCTTTGTCGAGTTTGCCGAGCAGGCCCTTGGCCGCCATGCCGGGCACGGCATTGGCCGTGGGGAAGACCACGTCGTAGGGCGTGCCGGCCGCACCCAGGCGGGCCTGCAGGTCGTCGTTGTCCGCGAAGATGTCGTAGATCACGCGGATGTTGTATTCCTTCTCGAAGTCCTGCAGCACGCTGGGTTCGATGTAGTCGGGCCAGTTGAGCACCCGCAGGGTCTCTTTGGCGCCCGCGCCCGCGCCGTTCACCGCGCGGCGCAGGTTCATCAGCACGGTCGAGGTGATCAGGCCGTCCACGCTCACGCCCTGCGACTCCTGGAAGGCCTCGGTCGCGACCTGCGTCTGGGGGCCGAAGGTGCCGTCCAGCGGCCCGGCGCTGAAGCCCAGCTTGCCCAGCAGGATCTGCGCCTCGCGCAGGCCCTGCGCATCCACGATCTTTTCCTTGCCCTTGTAGTTGCCGCTGGACCAGTTCTGGCTGGTCCAGATGTGGCGGCGGATGGCGTTGAGCAGCGCGTCGTTGACCTCGCTGGCGGGCGCGGTGCCGGTGCGGGCGGCGAAGGCGCGCATGGCGTCCAGCGTGGCCGGCGTCAGCGTGCCCGTGGGCGTTTCGCGCAGCAGGCCGATGCGGGCCAGCAGGCGCTGCGCCGACTCGACCTTGGCGTTGCGCGCGCCAGCCGGCGCGGCGGCCGTGGCCTTGGGCTCGGCGGTGCCGAAAACGAAGCCCTGGGCCTGGGCGGTGCCGGTGATCCAGAGGCCGCTGATCAGGGCGGCGGCCAGGGCGATGTGGCGGAGTTGCATGGGGTGTCCTTGGAAAGAGGGCGGGTGCGGCTTCACTGGCCGGGCGCGAAACAGATGGTGTTGCGGGACTGGGCCAGCTGGAAGAGTTTGGCGGCGGCTTCCTGGTCGGCGGGGATGCCGCCCTGGCCCTTGAGCGTCATCTCGCCCAGGTGGCAGGCCGCGCCGGCGTTGCCACCTTGCACGGCCAGCAGCAGGTGGGCGCGCGCCTGGGCGAAGTCGCCGCTTTCCAGCAGCTGGCGGCCGAGTTCGGCGTGTTCGGTCGCGGACAGGTCGCTGCCGCCGGTCGCGACGACGGGTTCGCTGGCGGCCGGTTCGCTCGCGGCGGGCGGTGTGCTCGGTGGCGTCGCGATGACGCTGGAGGTGGGCGTGTCCGGGCTGGTGCTGGTCGCGGTCGACGAGGTCGGCGCTGCGCCAAAGCGTTCCTTGAGCACCAGGTGCCACACGGCCGAGGCCATGGCACCGACCACGGCCAGGCCGATCAGGCCTTTGGAGAGGGGAGTCAGGCTGGCCATGGGGTCATTCCTTGGGGGTGGTGGCGGGCGCACCGAACTGCGCCGACAGGTTCTGCAGCTGCTGGCCGAGCTGCGACAGGCTGGCCAGCTGGACGGCGGTGTGTTCGCGCGCGGCCTGGAGCTGGGCTTCCTGGCCGGCGATGTCCTGGGCGGCGCGCGACACCTCGCGGTTCATCAGGGCGTCGAGTTCGGACATCTGTCGGCGGATGTCGTCCACCACCTTGTCGCGCCGTGCGGTCATGGTCTCGATACGCGCCAGCGTGTCGCGTTCCAGCGCCTGCAGGTTCAGCTGCAGCAGTTCGGCGTGCATGGACAGCGCCTGGGCCTTGGTCTGTGCGTCGGCCAGCGGATCGGCGATGGTCCAGGACTCGTCGGCCGCGTCCATGGCCTGGATGGCCATCAAGCGGGTGCCGGGGTCCATCGCACTCAGGCCCTCGATCAGCCGCAGCAGGCGCTCGGCGGGGTAGAGCGACGCCGGCACGCCCGCCTGGGCGTAGATCTCGTCGAGTTTCAGGGGGGCGCCGACCGGGACGGGCGCGGCGGCGGGCGGCAGGGCGGCGGTGGTTTCGGTGACCGGAGGCGGCGCGGGTGCGGCGTCTTCGTGCGGCGCCTCCATGCGAACCAGTCCCGCTTTTTCAAGGAAACCCATCACACCCTTCATCTCTTCTTCTCCAGCTTGGTGTCCATACGCAATGCCTCCGTACAGGAGCCCCCTTCCCGCCGCAGGACGGGGCCGTCTGTGGGGACTCGCAGGGAGTTTAAGGCAAGGCCGCGACCCCGTTGCCGGTGCGCAGCCAAGGGCCCCTCAGGCGGCCGGCGTGTCCGCCTGCGCGGCCTGATTCACCAGAAATTCCAGCAGGCGCTCGGCCGCGGGCGTGAGGTCGCCGTGGCGGCGGTAGCAGATCGCGAACTCGCGGTGGGCCCAGTCGTTCAGCAGCGGGATGATGCGCACCTGCCCGGCCGAGACGTAGATCTCGCTCACCTGCCGCGGCACCACGCTGATGCCCAGGCCGGCCGCCACCACCCGGAACGCGGCGTCGAAGTTGGAGACCACCACGCGGTAGCTCATGTGGCCTCCTGCCTTGGCCGCCGCGCGGCCCAGCATGGTGTGGACCGCGGTGGAGGGCTGCAGGCCCACGTGTTCGTAGGCCAGTGTGTCCTCGAAGTGCAGCGCCTCGTGCTGCGCCAGCGGGTGGGCCAGCGGCACCGCCAGGGTCAGCTCGTCACGGCGGTAGGGCCGGTGCTCCAGACCGCCGAAATCGATGTTGCTCCAGCACACGCCGAGCGACACCACACCCTCGCGCACCATGCTCACGATGTCCTTGGAGAAGCGCTCCTCGATGTCCACCTTGATGTCCTGGTGCTCGGGCGCGCGCATGAAGGCCGTGAGGTCGTCGAGCAGCGATTCGGCGATCGCCGAGGCGCTGGCCACGACCCGCACCTGGCCCTTGATGCCGCCCTTGAAGGCGGCCATGTCGGCCTCGATGCGGTCCATGGTGAAGAGCACGTTGCGTGCGTGCTCCAGCAGGGCGCGGCCGGCCGGGGTGGGCTCGGCGCCGCGCCGCCCGCGCACCAGCACCTGGGTGCCGATCGCGTCTTCCAGCTGCGCGATGCGTTTGCTGATCGCAGAAGGCTCAATGTGTTCCTGCGCCGCGGCGTCTTTCATGTTGCCGAGGTCACACACGGCCACCAGCAGCCGCAGGGATTTGAGGTCGAGGTCACGCATGGGGGAAACCCTGTATTTAAGTTCCCAAATGGAATTTATCGCCTTCCATATGGTCACTTGATGTTGTTTGTGGAAATCATAAACTCCGCTTCCATGAGCAACAAGTCCCTTCATTCCGCATTGCCCGCCCAGGCCGTGATCCGCGAAGTCGGCCTTCGTGACGGTCTGCAAAGCATCCAGACCCTGGTGTCCACCGCGCACAAATGCGAGTGGATCGCCGACGCCTTCGCGGCCGGGCAGCAAGAGATCGAGGTCGGCTCCTTTGTGCCTCCGAAGCTGCTGCCGCAGATGGCCGACACCGCCGAGGTGCTGGCCTTCGCCAGGACCTTGCCGGGCCTGAAGGCCAGCGTGCTGGTGCCCAACCTCAAAGGGGCCGAGCGCGCCATCGAGGGCGGCGCCCACCTGATGATCCTGCCGCTCTCGGCCAGCCACGCGCACAGCCTGGCCAACCTGCGCAAGACACCCGACGAAGTGGTCGAAGAAATGAAGCGCATCCGCGCCGCGCGCGATGCGGCGGGCAGCCGGACCCTGATCGAAGGCGGCGTGGGCACCGCCTTTGGCTGCACGATCCAGGGCGAGGTGAAAACCAGCGAAGTGCTGCGCCTGATGCAGGCCCTGCTGGACGCGGGCGCCGACCGCGTGAGCCTGGCCGACACCGTGGGTTACGCCGACCCGCATTCGGTGCGCGAACTGTTCGAGCAGGCGCTGAAGATTGCCGGCGACCGCTTCTGCTGCGGCCACTTCCACGACACGCGCGGCCTGGCCCTGGCCAACGTTTATGCGGCGCTCGAAGTGGGCGTGAGCCGCTTCGACGCCTCGCTGGCTGGCATCGGCGGTTGCCCGCATGCGCCTGGCGCCAGCGGCAACGCGGCCAGCGAAGACCTGGCTTTCATGCTGCAGGCCTGCGGCGTGAAGACGGGTATCGATATTGAGAAGCTGCTGGCGCTGCGCGCCAAGGTGGTGGGCTGGTTGCCGGGCGAACCCACCCACGGCGCGCTCTGGCGCGCCGGTCTGCCGAAGACGGCGCTGGCCGCCACCGCGGTCCACTGAAGACCTTTCCCTTTCACCGAACCGAACACAAGCCATGCCAACCGAATCCACCGGACTCCCCCTCGAAGGCGTGCGCGTCATCGAGTTCACCCACATGGTCATGGGCCCGACCTGCGGCATGATCCTGGCCGACCTTGGCGCCGAGGTCATCAAGGTCGAGCCGCCCGGCGGCGACAAGACCCGCACCTTGCCGGGCCTGGGCATCGGCTTCTTCCGCAGCTTCAACCGCAACAAGAAGAGCGTGGTGCTCGACATCCAGACCGAAGAAGGCCTGGCCACGGCGAAGGAACTCATTGGCCAGTGCGACGTGTTGCTGGAGAACTTCCGCCCCGGCCTGATGGACAAACTGGGCCTCGGTAGCGAATCGCTGCGCGAGTTGTTCCCCCGGCTCATCTATGTGTCGCACAAGGGCTTTCTGCCCGGCCCCTACGAAAGCCGGCTGGCGCTGGACGAGGTGGTGCAGAACATGGCCGGTCTGACCTACATGACCGGCCCGGTGGGCCGTCCGCTGCGTGCGGGCAGCTCGGTGAACGACATCATGGGCGGCATGTTCGGCGCCATCGGTGTGCTGGCCGCGCTGCGCGAACGCGACCGCCTGGGCGGCACTGGAAAGGGCCAGGAAATCCAGAGCGCGTTGTTTGAAAACTGCTGCCTGCTGGCCTCGCAGCACATGCAGCAGTTCCAGATGACGGGCGAGGTGCCGCCGCCGTTCCCCTCGCGCATTTCGGCCTGGAGCGTCTACGACACCTTCACGGTGGCCGGTGGTGAGCAGTTGTTCGTCGGCGCGGTGAGCGACAAACAGTTCGCCACGCTGTGCCAGGTGATTGAGCGACCCGACCTCGCCAGCGACCCGGCGCTCGCCACCAACGCGCAGCGCGTCGCCGTGCGTCCCGCGCTGCTGCAAAAACTGGGCGAAACCCTGCAGCACCGGGACCTGGAAACCTTGTGCGCGAAGCTGCAGGCCGCTGGTCTGCCGTACGCCAAGGTGGTCCGCCCCGACGAACTGGTGCACGACGAGCACCTGATCGCCTCCGGCGGCCTGGTGCCCATGACCACCGAAACCGGCGACACCACGCAGGTGGTGTTGCTGCCGCTGCTGATGGGTGGGCGCCGTCCCGGCGTGCGCAGCGCGTTGCCTGCCATCGGCGAGCACACCGAAGAAGTGCTCGCCCGCCTGACTCCCGCCTTTGTTCCCGCTGCCGTTTGACCCCCGTTTATTTCCATCAGAACCAGGAGACAACCATGACCAAGACCTTCACCAAGACCATCAACCGCCGCACCCTCATCACCGTGGCCGCTTCGTGCCTGTTCGCCTCGGCGCCGGCCTGGGCGCAGTCCGGCGCGCCGCTGCGCGTGATCCTGCCCGTGGGCGCTGGCTCGGGTGTGGACACCATCGTGCGTGCCGCGCAGAACGCCTTGTCCAAGGCGCTTGGTGGCCAGTCCGTGGTGATCGAAAACCTGCCCGGGGCGGGTGGCATCACCGGCACCTCGGCGCTGGTCAAGGCCGCGCCCGACGGCAACACGGTGGCCTTCATTTCGAACAACCACGCGGTCAACCCGAGCGTGTTCAAGACCCTCCCTTACGACAGCCTGGCCGACATCACACCCATCACCGTGGTTGGTGGTTCGCCCTTCGTGCTGGTGGTCAACCCAGCCAAAGTTCCGGTGAAGAACGCCAAAGAAATGCAGGCGCTGCTCAAGAGCAAACCGGGCGGTTTCAACATGGGCTCGTCGGGCAACGGCACCATCATCCACCTGGCGGGCGAGATGTTTGTGGACGCCGCCGGCGTGCAGGTGCAGCACATCCCCTACAAGGGCATGGGTCCGATGATGGCCGACATCATCGGGGGACAGGTCGAGTTCGGTGTGGCCGCCGTGGCCGCCGCCCAGGGCCACCTGGCTTCCGGGCGCATGAAGGCCATCGGCGTCATGGGCAAGGAGCGCGTGGCGTCGTTGCCCGATGTGCCCACCATCGCCGAGCAAGGCTTTCCGGATGTCGACGTGGCCGGCTGGTTCGCGATGGTTGGCCCCAAGGGCCTGCCCGCTGCGCAGGTGGATCGCCTGCACAAGGCCGTGGTGGCGGCTTTCAACGACCCCGACGTCAAGGCCACCATGGCCAAGCAGGACAACGTCATCAACCCGACCACGCCGGATGCTGCGGTCAAGTTCCTGAAGTCCGAACAGGATCGCTACGCGCGCCTGGTGAGCAAAGCCAACATCAAGCTGGACTGATAGGCTGAGCTTTCTTCGCCAAGGCCGATCAGTTTGAAAGCATCGTGTGGCAGGGCTTCAAACTGATTGACCCCATGACGCACAACGTCTACAAAGGGTGAATCCACTGGAGACCGACCATGAGCACATTGAAGATCGACCGCATCCACCACGTGGCCTACCGCTGCAAGGACGCCAAGGAAACCGTCGAGTGGTACGTCAAGCACCTCAACATGAACTTCGTGCTGGCCATCGCCGAAGACCAGGTGCCGTCCACCAAAGCGCCCGACCCGTACATGCACGTGTTCCTCGACGCGGGCCAAGGCAATGTGCTGGCCTTCTTCGAGCTGCCCAACGCGCCGGCGATGGGTCGCGATGCCAACACGCCCGAGTGGGTGCAGCACATCGCGTTCAAGATCGGCAGCCTGGACATGCTCGAAGCCACCAAAGAGCGCCTGCAGGCCGCGGGTGTTGAGGTGTTGGGGCCGACCGACCACACCATCTTCAAGAGCATCTACTTCTTCGATCCCAACGGCCACCGACTCGAACTGTGCGCCGACGTGGGAACCCCGCGAATGCACAAGGACCTCGACGAAGTGAAGTGGGACATGCTCAACGAGTGGGCGCAGACCAAGCGCGCACCCAAGCATGCCGCCTGGATGCACGACCGGGAATTCAAGGCCCTGGACTGAGGCGCTCCAAGCCATGAACGCCATCGACAACACCCACAACCCGGCCTTGCGCAGTTGGGTCGATTCGGCCAACGAACCCGCGAACGACTTTCCGATCCAGAATCTGCCGTTTGGCCGCTTCAAGGTCGAGGACGATCCCGAGTGGCGCATCGGCGTGGCCATTGGCGATCAGGTGCTGGACCTGCGGGCTGCCGGGCTGATCAACTTCAGCGACATGAACCGCCTGATCCGGCTCAAGCCCGAGGCCCGGCGCGAGCTGCGCGCGCAGATCAGCGCCGGCCTGGCCACCGGCAGTCCGCAGCAGGACCGGTGGTCGCGGCACCTGCACGCGCAGGCCGCCGTCGAGCTGGGTCTGCCCTGCGAGATCCGCGATTACACCGATTTCTACGTCGGCATCCACCACGCCACGGCGGTGGGCAAGCTGTTCCGGCCTGACAACCCGCTGCTGCCCAACTACAAGTGGGTGCCCATCGGTTACCACGGCCGCGCGTCCACCATCCAGCCCAGCGGACACAGCTTTCACCGTCCGGTGGGGCAGATCAAGGGCCCCGGCACCGACGCGCCGATGCTCGCCCCGACCAAGCGGCTGGACCTGGAGCTGGAGCTCGGCTACGTGATCGGCCGGCCCAACGCCATGGGCCACCCGATCCCGCTGGCCGAGGCGGAAGACCATGTGTTCGGTGTGACCTTGTTCAACGACTGGAGCGCGCGCGACTTCCAGGCCTGGGAATACCAGCCGCTCGGCCCCTTCCTGTCGAAAAACTTCGCCAGCACGCTCTCGCCCTGGATGGTGACGCTCGAAGCGCTGGCGCCGTTCCGCCAGGCCCTGCAGCGGCCCGCGGGCGACCCGGCGCCGCTGCCCTACCTGCAGGCCGATGCCAGCCAGAGCGCCGGTGCGTTCGACATCGATCTCGATGTGCTGCTGCAGACCGCGCGCATGCGCACCGAGGGCCTTGCCCCCGAAATCATCAGCCGTTCCAACGCCGCGCAGGCCGCTTACTGGTCGCTCGCCCAGCTGGTGACCCACCACACGGTCAACGGCTGCGCGCTTTCGGCGGGCGATCTGTTTGGCTCGGGCACGCTCTCGGGGCCGCGGCCCGAGCAGGCCGGCTCGCTGCTCGAACTCACCGTGGGGGGCAAGCAGGCCATCACCCTGGGCAACGGCGAGCGGCGCACCTTCCTCGAAGACGGCGACAGCATCACGCTGCGCGGCCGCTGCACACGCACCGGGTTTCAAAGCATCGGTTTTGGCGAATGCACGGCCTCCGTGCTGCCACCGCTCGGCGCCATCTGATCTTCGGGCGCCATTTCAATCGAGCGGTAGCGCGCTGGTGCACTTGAGCTCGTTCAGGCAAATGCTGGAGCGCACGCCGCTCACGCCCGGCAGCTGCGCCAGCGTGCCAAGCAGGAAGTCCGACAGGCCCTTGAGGTCGCGCGCGACGATCTTGCAGACGTAGTCGAAATCGCCGGTCACGGCATAACACTCCAGCACCTCGGGCATCTTGCCCACGGTGCGCTGGAACTTCAGCACCTCCTTGTGCTGCCCGCGCTCCATCGACACGTGCACGAACGCGGTCACGCCCAGACCGAGCCGGTGCGCGTCGAGCCGCGCTTCGTACCGCTGGATGTAGCCCGCTTCTTCGAGCCGCTTGTGGCGCCGGTTGCTTTGCGCCGGCGAGAGGTGCACCGTCTGGGCCAGTTCCTGGTTGCTGATGCGCCCGTTCGCCTGCAGGGCCGACAGGATGCGGCGGTCCAGGCGGTCCAGCGACGACGGATGCAAGGAATCTTCGCTCATGTCGGTGTTCATGAAAGGGTTTCTTCAAATGGCGCCGGTCGGGCGGTTGATACGAGAGCAAATTGTCTGCGATGCGGCGCAAACTGCACAACCGGTCCAGAGCCGCTGGTTGGGCGCCTGGAACACCACAACGAAGGAGACTTTTCATGACCCCCCTGGATGCGCAGACGACCCGCGAGCTGATGACCGGCTTGCCCGAGTGGACGGTGAACCGTGAGGGCGGCGCGATCCGGCGCACCTTCCACTTCCCCGACTTCGCCCAGGCTTTCGGCTTCATGGCGCAGATGGCCATCGTCTCGGAAAAGATGGACCACCACCCCGAGTGGTTCAACGTCTACAACCGCGTCGAGGTCACGCTGACCACGCACGACGCCCATGGCCTGTCCACGCGCGACATCGCCTGGGCCACGCGCGCCGACGCCGCTTACGCCCCGGTGGCCCCCCGAGCGGAGTGAACATGGCAACCACCACACCCGAATCCACCAAACACGGCCTGGCCGCCGGAGCCGCCGCACAGCCCGAGAGCGCCGACTGGACCATCTCGCAAGGCTGGGAGCACTACACCGCCGCCGACCACGCCACCTGGAAGACGCTGTTCGAACGCCAGACGAAGCTGCTGCCCGGGCGCGCCTGCGACGAGTTTGTCCAGGGCATGCACGACCTGCCCATCGGCGCCGATGAAATCCCCGATTTCCGACGCCTGAGCGAGGTGCTGATGCCGCGCACCGGCTGGCAGGTGGTGGCCGTGCCCGGCCTGGTGCCCGACGAGGTGTTTTTCGACCACCTGGCGAACCGCCGCTTCCCGGCGGGCAATTTCATCCGCCAGCCGCACGAGCTGGACTACCTCGAAGAGCCCGACGTGTTCCACGACGTGTTCGGCCATGTGCCCATGCTGATGAACCCGGCCATCGCCGACTTCATCCAGGCCTATGGCCAGGGCGGCCTGCGCGCGCAGCAGATCGGCAAGCTCGCGCAACTGGCGCGCGTCTACTGGTACACGGTGGAGTTCGGCCTGCTGCAGCAGAGCGATGGCCTGCGGCTCTACGGTTCGGGCATCGCGTCTTCGTACACCGAGTCGCAGTTTTGTCTGGACAGCCCCTCGCCCAACCGCATACGCTTCGGGCTGGAGCGCGTGATGCGCACGAACTACCGCATCGACGATTTCCAGGAGAGCTATTTTGTGATCCGCGACCTCGACGAACTGCTCGAATTCACCCGCATCGACTTCGCGCCGCTGTACGAAAGCGCCGCCCAGGCACCCGAGCTGCAGCCCGGCGACGTGCTGCCCACCGACCAGGTGTTCAGCCGCGGTGACGGCAGCTACCACCGCGCCCGGCGCACAGGAGGAACCCCATGAACCCGAAGGCCCGAACCGTTCTCATCACCGGCGCAGCCGGTAACCTCGGGCAGGCCGTGGCCCGCGCCTTTGCGGCGCGCGGTGACCACCTGGTGCTGCTCGACCGCAACGGCGAGGCGCTGCGGCGCGTGTACGGCCCCGACACCGAAGTGCTGAGCTGCACCGAGCTCGACCTGCTCGACGCCGCCCAGGTGGAGCAGGCGGTGGCCCATGCCGCGAAGTGCTTCGGCGGTGTGCACGTGCTGTGCCACCTGGCGGGTGGCTTCCGCATGGGCGAGGCCGTGCACGACACCACCGCGCAGACGCTGGACTTCCTGCTCGACCTGAACGTGCGCGCGCTGATGCCCATCGCGGCCAGCGTGGTGCCGCGCATGGTGGCGGGCGGAGGCGGCCAGATCGTCACGGTCGGTGCCATGGGTGCGCTGAAGGGTGGTGCGCAGATGGGGGCTTATGCGGCGTCCAAGAGCGCCCTGATGCGCCTGACCGAGTCCATGTCGGCCGAACTCAAGGTGCAGGGCATCAACGTCAACTGCGTGATGCCCTCGATCATCGACACCCCCGAAAACCGCGCCGCCATGCCCGACGCCGACCCTTCGCAATGGGTGGCGCCGGAGGCGCTGGCCGACGTGATGATGTTCCTGGCATCCGATGCGGCGCGCGCGATCCATGGCGCGTGCATCCCGGTGACCGCTCTGGTTTGACAGCTTAACGAAACCGCTGCCAGCCCCAGACGATGCGCAGTGCGATGGTGATGGCGCACAGCGCGGCAAAGGCGTAGGCGATGAGCGCGAAATGGCCGGGCCACAGGCACATGGCGGCGAAGGCGGCGATGGTTTCGGTGGCTTCGGTCAGGCCGCCGAGAAAGTAGAAGCTCTTGTCCGGGAAGGCGACCGATTGCAGCCGCCGCTTCTCCGCCACGATGGCGAAGGCCAGGAAGCTGCTGCCGGTGCCGATGAAGGCCGCGAGCAGCACCGCAGCGGGCAGGGCGTTGGCGGCCGGGTCCGCGATGGCGAAGGCCAGCGGGATCGCGGCGTAGAACAAAAAATCGAGCGTGATGTCGAGAAAGCCGCCGCGGTCGGTGGGCCGGGTGGCGCGGGCGACAGCACCATCCAGGCCGTCCATCAGGCGCGACAGCAGCAGCAGGGCCAGGCCCGGCAGGAAGTGCTGGAATGCGATCGCCGCGGCGGCGGCCATGCCGAGGGCGAAGCCGGTGAATGTGATCGCGTCAGCGCCGATGCCCAGACGCACCAGCCCGCGCGCAGCCTGCGTCATGAGCGGGCGCAGCGCCTGCTGGATGGCCTTATCCAGCATCGGGCATGGCCACCATGGGCGCAACCTGCGGGGGCCGGCACCCGTGCCCGGAAGGGAGGCTGCGGGATGGCAGGGGAGCGGTGTGCATGGTTTTCGTCTGCGTGATGGAAGGGTGGTCGTGGGTCGCCGAGAGGATGTTAACCAGAGACATCGGGTTTCTCCGGTGAGAACCCGTTTGTCGGCGGGTCGCTCCACTCCTTACACTTTCGGCCAACCCACCCCACCACCATGCCACCCCAGATCCCCACCGACTTCGAGCAGCAACTGGTCGAGCAGCGCAGCTACCTGATGCGTTTCGCGTGCCTGCAGTTGCGCAACGACGCCTGGGCCGAAGACGCGGTTTCGGAAACCATCCTCGCAGCGCTGGCCAAGCCGCAGGCCTTCGGGGCGCGCTCGCAGCTCAAGACCTGGCTGGTCGGCATCCTCAAGCACAAGATCATCGACTCGATGCGCCAGCGCCAGCGCGAGGTGACGCTCGACAGCGGTTCGGACGACGACAGCGCCGACCCGCTGGAGCACATGGCGTTCAAGGCCGACGGCCACTTTGCCGAGAAGCCCACCGACTGGGGCAATCCCGAGCAGGACCTGAAGAGCCACCAGTTCATGGCGATCATGGACGCCTGCACCCAGAAGCTGCCCGCAGTGCAGGGGCGGCTGTTCCTGATGCGCGAGTGGCTGGAGATGTCAAGCGAGGAGATCTGTAAGGAACTTGGGCTGACCTCGACCAACCTTTATGTCCAGCTGCACCGCGCCCGCCTGCGCCTGCGCGAATGCCTTGAACTCAACTGGTTTGCTGCCCGATGAACGCCCTGATGAGAAAACTGCCGCTCATGCGCACCTGCAAGGAGGTGACCGCCCTGGTTATCGCCCGGGAAGACCGCGAGCTGCCGCTGGCCGAGCAGCTGGCCCTGCGCATGCACATGGCGATCTGCAAGGCCTGCCCGACGTTTGAGCGCCAGGTGATGACCATGCGCAACGCCATGAAGCAGTGGCGCAACTACGGCGCCGACGACGAATAGAGAGGATCTGCGATCCGGCGTCGGGCCGCCCCAAGCCGGATCAGCCCCCGGACCCGGGATGCACCGGGTCCCCTCCCGATGCTGGGGCCGCGACCCGCGCAGCGGCGGAGCCCCGGATTCACACGGAAGGTGTGAAAACACCAGGGGGTCAGTTCAGCAGCGCCTGAGCGAACTCTTTCGCGTCGAAGGTTTCCAGGTCTTCCAGCTTTTCACCGACGCCGATGAAATAGATCGGCACCGGCTTCTCCCGCGCAATGGCGCAGATGACACCGCCCTTGGCTGTGCCGTCGAGCTTGGTGATCACCAGGCCGGTCAGGCCCAGCGCTTCGTCGAACGCCTTCACCTGCATCAGCGCGTTCTGCCCGGTGTTGCCGTCGATCACCAGCAGCACCTCGTGCGGCGCGGTGGCGTCGGCCTTCTGCACCACGCGCTTGATCTTCTTGAGCTCTTCCATCAGGTGCAGCTGCGTGGGCAGTCGACCGGCCGTGTCCACCAGCACCACGTCCCTGCCGCGCGCCTTGCCTGCGCTGACCGCGTCAAAGCTCACCGCGGCCGGGTCGCCGCCTTCCTGCGTGATGATCTCCACCGTGTTGCGGTCGGCCCAGACGGCGAGTTGCTCGCGCGCCGCGGCGCGGAAGGTGTCGGCCGCGGCCAGCAGCACCGTGGCGCCCTCGTTGGCCAGGTGGCGCGTGAGCTTGCCGATGGAGGTGGTCTTGCCCGCACCGTTGACACCCGCGACCATGATCACCGTGGGCTTGTGCTCGCCGATCACCAGCCGCTTCTGCAGCGGCGTGAGCAGGTCGGCAATCGCTTCGGCCAGCAGACCTTTGACGGCGGCCGGGTCGGTGGTCTTGTTGTCCTTGACGCGCCGCTTCAGGTCGGCCAGCAGGTGCTCGGTGGCCTTGACGCCGGTGTCGGCCATCAGCAGCGCGGTTTCCAGCTCTTCGTAGAGCGCATCGTCGATCTGCGTGCCGGTGAAGACCGTGGCGATGCTGGAGCCGGTCTTGCGCAAGCCGGCCTTGAGCTTGTCGAGCCAGCCCTTGCGGGGCTCCGCTGCCGGGGCTGTCACCGGGGCCGGCACCACGACCACCGGGGTGGGCGCTGGCGCTGCAACCGGTGCGGCGGCGGTGACGGGTGCCGGAGCAGCGGGTACGGGAGCGGGTTCGGGAGGGGTGGGGGGCTTTTTTCGGAAGAACGAGAACATTTGGGAATCTCTTGTATCTTCACCATTCTATGAAACGCAGCTTTCACTCTCTCTGGGGCCGTGCTCTGGTCTTGCTGGCGTTGGCCGGTTCGTTGGGCTGGGCCGGTGCCGCCACCCCTCCGGCTGAATCCAAGGCGCAGCGCTACACGCTCACCAACGGCATGACGCTGATCGTCAAACCGGACCGGCGTGCGCCCACGGTGGCCCACATGCTCTGGGTGCGCGTGGGCGCGATGGACGAGGTGGACGGCACCAGCGGCGTGGCGCACGCGCTGGAACACATGATGTTCAAGGGCACGCCCGACATGAAGCCCGGCGAGTTTTCGCGCCAGGTGGCGGCATTGGGCGGGCGTGAAAACGCGTTCACCAGCCGCGACGCCACCGCCTACCACCAGCAGGTGCCCGCCAGCCGGCTGGAGGCCATGATGCAGCTGGAGGCCGACCGCTTTGCCCGCAACCAGTGGGCCGACGACGAGTTCGTTCGCGAGATCGAGGTCATCAAGGAAGAGCGCCGTCAGCGCACCGAAGAGTCACCGCGCGCCCGCATGTTCGAAGCGCTCAACGCCATGGTGTTCCAGGCCAGCCCGTACCGCCGGCCCGTGGTCGGCTGGATGAGCGATCTGGATGCCATGACGCCGCAGGACGTGCGCGACTTCTACCAGCGCTGGTACACGCCGTCGAACGCGGCCGTGGTGATCGCCGGCGATGTCGACGCGCTTCAGGTGCATGCGATGGCCGAGCGCATCTACGGTCGCATCCCGGCGCGCGCGGTGCCGCCGCGCAAGCCGCGCGAAGAGCCTGCGCAGGCCGGGCCGCGGCGCCTGGACTACCGGGCTGCCGCTGACCAGGCCCTGGTGGCGCTGAGCTTCAAGGTGCCGCGCTGGAGCGGTGGTGAGGATGCCGCCAGCCAGGACGCGCTGGCGCTGACCGTGCTCTCGGCCGTGCTCGATGGCTACAGCGGTGCCCGCCTGGAGCGTTCGCTGGTGCAGGGCACGGGCAGGGGCGGCAAACGCATCGCTGACAGTGCCAGTGCTTCGTATGGCCTGATGGGCCGCGGTCCGCAGCTGTTCATGCTGGTCGCCGTGCCGGCGCAAGGGGTGTCCGCCGACACCGCCGCGGCCGCGCTCCGGACCGAGGTGACCCGCATCGCGCGTGAAGGCATCAGCGAGGCCGAGCTGCAGCGCGTCAAGACGCAATGGATGGCCGGCGAAATCTACAAACTCGACTCGGTGTTCAACCAGGCGCAGGAGCTGGGCAGCTACTGGGTTCAGGGTATGGACCTGGACACCGGCGAGCGCCTCATGAGCCGCTTGCGTCAGGTGTCGGCGGAGCAGGTGCAGGCGGTGGCCAAGCGCTATTTCAGCGACGAGCAGCTCAGCACCGCGGTGCTGGTGCCCGATCCCTCGCGCCGCGAGGCAGCGCCACCGGCCACGCCCCGGCCGGCGCTCTCGCGCCATTGAGCCGTCCCACCTGAACGATCTCCACGCATGCCGACCTTCACCCGTTTCCTGACCCGCACCCGATGGTTGCCCCTGCTGCTCGCCGGGCTGGGGGCACTCACCGGCGCCCGTGCCGCGATCCCAATTGAACACTGGACGCACGCCAGCGGCGCACGTGTTTACCTCGTCGCGAGTCCCTCGATTCCGATGCTGGATGTGCAGCTGAATTTTGACGGTGGCAGTCGCCGCAATCCCGCCCGTCAGGCCGGCCTGGCCGGCGCCACGGCGGGGATGTTGCTGGCCGGCGTGCAGGCACGCGATGGCCAGCCGGCGCTCGATGAAAACCAGCTCGGCGAGGCCTGGGCCGACCTGGGTGCCCAGTTCAGCGCGCAGGCCAGCAGCGACCGCTTCAGCCTGTCCCTGCGCTCGCTCACCGAGCCCGACCTGCTGGCGCGAGCGGTGGCTCTGGCGGCGCGACAGCTCGCGGCGCCGGCCTGGCCCGAGAAGGTCTGGCAGCGCGACCGCGAGCGGTCCATCGCGGCACTCAAAGAGGCCGAGAACCGCCCGGGCACCCACGCCGGGCGCGCCTTTTCCCGCGCGGTGTACGGCGACCACCCCTATGGTTTCGAGCCCGACGCCAAGACCCTGGGTGCCATCGGCGTGGCCGACATGCGCGCGTTTTACCGGCGCCATGTGGCGACCTGCCGGGCGCAGGTGACGCTGGTGGGGGCCATCGACCGCGCCGGGGCCGAACGCATCGTGGGGCAATTCATGACCGCGGTGCAGCCGCACGGGTGTGTGGCATTGCCGCCGGTGCCCGAGGTGCAGGCGCTGACCCGCGAGCAGACGCTGCGCCTGCCGTTTGCGGCGGCCCAGGCCCAGGTGCTGATCGGGCAGCCGGGCGTGCCGCGCAACGACCCCGACTTCTTCCCGCTGTTTGTGGGCAATTACATCCTGGGCGGCGGTGGTTTCGTGTCCCGCCTGACCACCGAAGTGCGCGAGAAGCGCGGCCTGAGCTACAGCGTCTACAGCTACTTTGCGCCCGGGCTGCACGCGGGCGCTTTCCAGCTGGGCTTGACCACCCGTCCCGACCAGGCCGATCAGGCCATCGGTGTGGCGCGGGACGTGGTGCGCCAGTTCGTGGAGCAGGGGCCGACCGAGGCCGAACTGCAGGCCGCCAAGGACTACCTGATCAACGGTTTCGCGCTGCGCATCGACAGCAACCGCAAGCTGCTCGACAACGTTTCCAACATCGCGTGGAACGGGCTGCCGCTGGATTACCTCGACACCTGGACCGACCAGGTGCAGCGCGTCAGCGTGGCCGACATCCGCCGAGCCTTTGCGCGTGTGCTGCAGCCCGATCGCATGGTGACGGTGGTGGTCGGAGGAGCACGATGACCCACCCCCGCCGCGCTGCGCGCGACCCCCTCAAGGGGGCGATGCGATGCGGCCCGGCAAAGCCGGTTCCGCCGCATCCTGGGTTGGGCCTCTATCGCCGGAGATCGATCACAGGCCAAGCATTGAGCTTCGACTCATACGGTGGTCCCTTGTCTTCACAATGGCGTCGTCGCGTCCCGTCACGTCGGCTTGGTAAGCTCGCTGCATGAAAAAGCCCGCGCCACGCCCCACCGTCAACGCCCCGCACGAGGTTCGCATCATCGGTGGCCAGTGGAAGCGCACGCCGCTGCCGGTGGCCGACCGCCCGGGGCTGCGGCCCACGCCCGTTCGTGTGCGCGAAACCCTGTTCAACTGGCTGGGCCAGGACCTGACCGGCTTTCGGTGCCTGGACGCCTTTGCCGGTACCGGCGCCCTGGGCCTGGAGGCGGCATCGCGCGGTGCGGCCGAGGTGGTGCTGGTGGAGCAGGACGGGCACCTGATCAAGACCCTGAGCGCCCTCAAGTCCAGGCTGAAAGCCGACGCCGTGCGCGTGGAGCGGGGCGACGGGGTGACGGCTATGCAGCAACGCCGTGGCCAGGGGCTGGATCTGGTGTTTCTCGATCCGCCCTTTGGTGAGGAGGGCAACGACGCGCTGTTCACCGCTGCGCTGCAGGCCGCGCGGCAGTGCTTGCGCGACGATGGCCTGATCTACCTGGAGGCGCCGCGCGTCTGGAGCGACGACGAGCTCGCGCAACTGGGCCTGCAGCTGCACCGCCAGGGCAAGGCCGGCGTCGTGGCCTACCATTTGCTGCGCCCCCTGCCGCCTCAGTGACTTTCGTCGGCGGTCCCACGGCGGCCAGACCCCTCGCGCATAATTCCGGGATGAATTCCGAGTCCTCCCCGACCGCCAGAAGCCCCCGCATCGCGGTCTACAGCGGCACCTTCGATCCGCTGACCCTCGGTCACGAAGACGTGGCCCGCCGTGCCGCTCTGCTGTTCGACGAAGTGATCATCGCCGTGGCCGTGGCCCACCACAAGAAGACCCGCTTCAGCCTGCGGGAGCGCATGGACATGGCCGCCGAAGCCATGGCCAGCACGGGTGGGCACATCCGTGTGCTCCCGTTCGAAGGCCTGATCATGGATTTCTGCCGCCAGCAGGGCGCTTGTGCCGTGGTGCGCGGCGTCCGCAACCTGACCGACTTCGACTACGAGGCCCAGATGGCGGCGATGAACCGCAAGCTCAACCCTGCTGTGGAGACCGTGTTCCTGCTGCCACAGGCGGAATTGCAGTGCATCTCCAGCACGCTGGTGCGCGAGATCTCGATCCTCGGTGGCGATGTGTCAAAGATGGTCAGTCCGGTGGTGGCGCAGCGCCTGGCACCGCGGCCCTTGCAGGCCTGAGGTCCCGGTTATGGCCCTGATGATCACCGCCGAGTGCATCAATTGTGATGTCTGCGAACCCGAGTGCCCGAACCAGGCCATCTACATGGGCGAGGAGATCTACGAGATCGATCCCGCCAAGTGCACCGAGTGTGTGGGACATTTTGACGAGCCCCAGTGCATGCAGGTGTGTCCCGTCAGCTGCATCCCGGTGAACCCGGAACACATCGAGAGCCACGAAACGCTCTGGCAAAAATACCAGCGCCTGCAGAAAGCGGGTCAGCCCTTGTCGGCCGAGGGTGGGCCTTCGGCCTGATCTGCGGCCGGGGCAGGGCGCGGCGGTTTCGGGCGAGGAGGCTTGCTGGTGTGGATCAGAGCTGTCGCTTTGTCCATTTCGCCGGCGATCAGCTGGGGCAGTGCCTTGAGGCTGCGGTCCAGCGCCTGGGCGATGGCGATGCGGTCGTCCGGCGACGGCTTTTTCAGCACCCAGTTCGCTACTTCATTTTTGTTGCCCGGGTGCCCGATGCCGACGCGCAGCCGCCAGTAGTCGGCGCTGCCCAGCTGGGCGTGGATGTCGCGCAGACCGTTGTGGCCGGCGTGCCCGCCCCCTTTTTTGAGCTTCACTTCGCCGGGTGGCAGGTCGAGCTCGTCGTGCACCACGAGCACTTCTTCCGGCGCGATCTTGAAAAACCGCGCCAGCGAGCCCACCGATTTGCCCGAGAGGTTCATGAAGGTCTGCGGCTCGACCAGCCAGACGCTTTGCCCGCCCACGGAGGTGCGCGCGACCAGGCCGAAGTGACCCCGTTCCATCTGCAGCGACACCTTGAGCAGGCGCGCCGCTTCATCCACCCACCAGAAACCGGCGTTGTGGCGGGTGTGTTCGTATTCAGGACCCGGATTGCCCAGGCCGGCGATGAGCTTGATCATGCGCAGATTATCGGGTGGCAGGAATGAAAAAGGCCCGCGTGAGCGGGCCTTTCAGAAGCAGGCTGGCGGCAAGCCGCCAAGGCATTACTTTTTGCCCTTGCCTTTTTTCTTGTCGTCGGCAGCGGCAACCACGGGAGCGGCAACCACTTCCTTGACCGGCTCGACCAGCGTGGCCACCGTCAGGTTGGTGCGGCCGTGCAGCACGAGCTTGATGCCCTTGGGCAGCACGATGTCGCCGGTGTGAACGGTCGAACCCGTGGTGACGTTGCTCAGGTCCACGGTGATGTGCTCGGGCAGCTGGGTGGCCAGGCACTCGATTTCGATTTCGGTCATCACGTGGCTGACAGCGCACTTGTCGGTCTTGACGGCCGGCGACTCTTCAGCGCCCACGAAGTGCAGGGGCACCTTCTTGTGCAGGCGGGTCTTGTCGTCCACGCGCTGGAAGTCCACGTGCAGCACGAGGGGCTTGAAGGGGTGGTACTGCACGTCGCGCAGCAGCACTTTCTGGGTCGTGCCGGCGAGTTCCATGTCGAGGATCGAAGCGTGGAAAGCTTCTTTCTTCAGGGCATGCCACAAGGCGTTGTGATCGAGTTCGATCGTGGCGGCGGGCGCTTCGCCACCGAAAACGATACCGGGCGTGCGACCGGTGATGCGGAGACGGCGGCTCGCACCCGTACCCTGCTTGGCGCGCTCAAAAGCGACAAATTGCATAACTGACTCCTGTAGAGGGGTTCCGCGACCAGAACGCCTCGGTTGAAAAAGGCCGCTTGCTGAATGTGCAGGGCGGCCTGCTTTTTGTTGCTGTCAGGCCTTAGAAAAGGTTGTCCTGATCGGCAAACAAACTCATGACCGACTCACCCGAGGCGATGCGCGCGATGGTTTCGGCCATCAGCGGCGCCACGGAGAGCTGGCGAATCTTGGAGCAGGCCTGAGCGGCCTGCGACAGGGGGATGGTGTTGGTCACCACGACCTCGTCCAGCGCATTGCCCTTGGCAAGGCGTTCGATTGCGGGGCCGGAAAAAATCGGGTGGGTGCAGTAGGCATAGACACTCTTGGCTCCACGCTCTTTCAGCACTTCGGCCGCTTTCACCAGCGTGCCGGCGGTGTCGATCATGTCGTCCATGATCACGCAGTTGCGGCCTTCGATGTCACCGATCACGTGCATGACTTCAGACACGTTGGCCTTCGGGCGGCGCTTGTCGATGATGGCCATGTCGCAATTGAGCTGCTTGGCCAGCGCACGGGCGCGCACCACGCCGCCGACGTCGGGCGACACCACCAGCAGGTCGGTGTAGTTCTTCGCGCGCAGGTCGCCCAGCAGCACCGGCGAGGCGTAGATGTTGTCCACCGGGATGTCGAAGAAACCCTGGATCTGGTCGGCGTGCAGGTCCATGGTGAGCACGCGGTCGACACCGACCGCCTGCAGCATGTTGGCCACGACCTTGGCCGTGATCGGCACGCGGCTCGAACGCGGGCGGCGGTCCTGGCGGGCGTAGCCGAAATAGGGGATGACGGCCGAAATGCGCGAGGCAGAGGCCCGTTTGAGCGCATCGACCATGATGATGAGTTCCATCAGGTTCTCATTGGTCGGCGCGCAGGTCGACTGGATCACAAAGACTTCGCGGGTGCGCACGTTCTGCGTGATTTCCACGGTGACTTCACCGTCGGAAAAGCGACCCACGTTGGCCGAACCGAGCTGGGTGCCGAGGTGCTGGGCGATTTCGGCGGCCAATACCGGATTGGCATTGCCGGTGAAGATCATGAAATCCGGGGGCTGAACTTGCATGGTGTTCCCAGCTGCATCAACGGCAAAAAAAGTGGCCGCTTAACGTGTGTCGAAGCGGCCCGGCCGGTACGTGTTTCAAAAAATCTGGCAGGGGAGGAAGGACTCGAACCCTCGCATGCTGGAATCAAAATCCAGTGCCTTTACCAACTTGGCGACTCCCCTACGCTGGTCATCTGTTTGGCGATGAAGCCGGACAGACAACCCAAAAACATGTCGCAGGTTGCGCATCAACTGCCTGGGCTGTGCGCAAGCCGATATTCTAATCGCTGCACCAGTCAAGCAATGGATGTGCATCCATGTTGCTGCATTCGCGGACAGTCCAGTCACCAGGGACAGGATGCTCATCCAGCGGATGCGGCATTTGCGCAAACACCGCGGTGCCCGATCCGGTCATGCGGCCTTGCAGGCCCTGATCGGACAACCAGTCCAGGCATTGCCCCACTTCGGGACAGATCGCCTGGGCTGAGGGCTGAAGATCGTTGTGGCCGAAGTCCAGAATGCTCTGGATATCGAGCCGCGGCAGATCTTGTGTGTCGTTTGCAGCAAAGCCTTGGATTGTAGCAGTTTTTGTATCGCGCTTCAGCAAGGGTGAAGCAAAAATGCGTTGCGTGGACGCGCCGCCAGCCGGTTTGACCACCAGAAACCGAGCAGGGGGTAAGGAAATGGGCGTGATCTGTTCGCCGACGCCCTCGACCCAGGCGTTGTGACCCCCGAGGAAAAAGGGGACGTCGGCACCCAGCTGAAGACCGATGGCGGACAGCTCGTGTCGCTTCAGGCCCAGGCCCCAGAGCCGGTTGAGCGCGAGCAGCGTGCTCGCCGCATCCGATGACCCGCCACCCATGCCGGCTTCGGCTGGTATGCGCTTTTCCAGCGTGATGTGCGCGCCCAGTGTGCAGCCGGTGGCTTGCTGCAAGGCCCGGGCGGCGCGCAGCGTCAGGTCTTCGGCGGGCAGGCGGCCTGGTTGCAGGTCCTGGCGGCTGAATCCGCCGTCGGTGCGCAGTTCGAAGTTCAGCCGGTCGCACCAGTCGATGAGCATGAAGACCGACTGCAGAAGGTGGTAGCCGTCGGCGCGGCGGCCCGTGATGTGCAGGAACAGGTTGAGCTTGGCCGGCGCGGGAACGCCGTGCAGGTGCTGCTGCACCGTGCGGGGGTGGACCGGTGTCATGGCTGGAAAATGATGCGCAGTTCGGCGGCGGGCAGCGGCACGCGGCGGCGGGCGTTCACCCGCCCCTCGGGCTGGCGCGAGAGATCGGCTTGCCAGCCATCGGCCTCGCGGGCCTGGCCCTGGAGCCAGGCAAACAGTGCCGCCACGGGCAGCACCGTGCCACCGAACTCGGTGGTCAGTTCGTCAAGGCTCTGGCGCTGTGTGACGCGTTCTCCCTGGTGCAGCTCGGCGCTGCCCGGCTGCCACTGGACCCGGGCCAGGGTGTTGCCCAGTGGCGAGTTCAGCAGCAGTTCGCCTGCATCGGGCGAGCCGCGCAGATCGAAGCTGGCGGAATACGACTGGGGTGGGTCGCTCTCGACGTTCAGGGCCAGCCGCCCGCTCCAGAAAGCTTCACCCGGGGCGGCGCTGCGCTGGGGAGTGGCGCAACCGGTCAACAGGATCGCCGTGACCAGGCCCGCCAGCACCGCGTGGCGGCGTGACCACGCGCCCCGACCCGCGTCAAGGCTCATGGCTGGACACGCAGGCGTTTGAGGGTGCCTTGCAGGGTTTCGTTGTCGCTCGACAGCAGCAGGCCTTCGCGCCAGATCTTCAGTGCCTGTTCTCGTTGTCCCTGCGCCCACAGGACCTCGCCCAGGTGGGCGGCGATCTCGGCATCGGGGCGTTTGACATAGGCGCTCTGGAGGATGTCCTGTGCGCGACGGACATTGCCCATCCGGAACTCCACCCAGCCCAGGCTGTCCTGGATGTAGGCGTCTTCGGGTGCGAGTTCGACGGCCTTTTCAATCAGCTGTTTGGCTTCGGGCAGGCGCACGTTGCGCTCGGCCAGTGAGTAACCCAGCGCGTTGTACGCGTGGTGGTGGTCCGGCTTGGAGGCGATCAGCTGGCGCAACAGGTTTTCCATGGCATCCAGCCGGTTCGCCTTCTCGGCCATCATGGCCTGGTCGTAGATCAGGTCGTTGTCGTTCGGGAAGCGGGTGACGGCTTCGCCATACACCTCGTAGGCCTGCTGCCAGTCCTTGAAATCGCGCAGCAGCTGGGCCTCGGCGACGAGCTTCAGGCGCGCATCTTCGGGCCGGCGCTCGGGCTGGTTGCGCAGCAGGGCGCGCGCCTGGGCCATCTGTCCCTGGCGTGCCAGCAACGAAGCGCGGCGCATCTGGGCCGCCATGATTTCGTCGGCATTTTCAATCCGGTCCAGCCAGGCGTTGGCGGCCACAAAGTCCTTCTGCTTCTCGGCCATCTGGGCCATCAGCAAATAGGCCTGGGTCAGGCCACGGGCACTGCGCTCATCACCGGACTGGCGCGCCAGGGACATGTATTTCTGCAGCGAAGCGGTGGCGGCTGCGTGGGCGGTGCTGTCCTGCACCTGCAGCGAGGCCAGCAGCAGCCAGGGCTCGGGCAGGTCGGGTTGGGCCTGGGTCAGGCGCTCCAGCAGGGCGCGGGCTTCGGCGTTGCGCTGCAGGTCGAGCAGGATGCGCGCGTAGGTCAGGGCCACCGTGGTGCCGTTGGTAGCGGACGGTGGGCTGGCCTGCAGCTGCACGCGCACCAAGGCTTCGGCGTCTTTCTGTCCCCGTTCCATCAACTCCAGCGCGAGCAGGGCGGGAAACACCGATCCGGGCTCGGCCGCTTGTGCCTGGCGGACCGACTCCAGCGCCGGGGCGAGCTGGTCCTGCGCCAGTTCCATGCGACCCAGTGTGGTCCACGCCGCTGCTGCGTTTTCGGAAACCTTGAGCGAGGGCGTCAGTGCTTCACGCACCACGTTCAGCGCGAGGGCTTTGTCGGCGACGCGGGCATAGGTTTGTGGAATCGCATTGATGGTGTCGTTGCGTTCGGCGACTGGCGAGCGGGCGAGCAGGGAGCGCAGGACCGGGCCGGTTTCACCGGGTCGGTTGAGCGCCAGCAGGATTTGCAGCACGAAACGGTCGGCGTCCAGCGAATCGGGCAGGTCCTTGGACCAGGCCTGGGCCGCGGTCAGGGCGGCTTCGCCCGAGCGGGCCTGCAGGGCGATGTCCACCGCCCGCCGGTACAGCTGGGCGTCGTGCTGTTTGCGCGCCGCGTCGAGGAAGTACGAATAGCCGGTGCCGGGGTCGCCCGAACCGACGTTGAGTTCACCCAGCAACAGCTGGTAGAACAACGGCGCATCCAGGTCGGAGTTGCGCACCTCGGGTGTCTCGGCGGCCGCAGGAGCGGTATCCACGGGGGCCGGTGTGCCTTGGGCCTGAGAGGCGAAGGCACCCGCCAGCAGCGATGCGCCCAACAGGCCGCGAAGCCACCAGACGAGGGGTTTCAGGCGCCCGTGGGCCGGGGTGGCGACGGGGCTGTGCAGGGTATTCATTCGTTCATGATAATGGAAGGGTGGATCGGTACGGGGTCTGATCCGAAGGCCTTTGAACCGTTCCGGTATCCACCGAAAAAAGCACCTCGCTCCATGCCCGAACTGCCTGAAGTTGAAGTCACCCGCCGGAGTTTTGCCGATCGCATCGCGGGTGCCCGGGTGCTGGGGGTGCAGGTGGGCAAGCCCCTGCGCTGGCCGTTGGGGTGTGCGCCCGAGGCACTGATCGGGCAAAACGTGGGCAGTGTCACGCGGCGTGGCAAATACCTGCTGCTGCACCTGGATCGGGGTTTGTTGCTGTTGCACCTGGGCATGTCGGGCAGCCTGCAGTTTGCGCCGGCGCTGGCGCCCCGCGGGGTGCACGACCATTTTGAGCTGCAGACCAGCCGCGGCACGCTGCGGCTGCACGATCCACGGCGCTTTGGCGCTGTGGTGCATGCCGAGTCGCTGGCCGACCCACGGGCGCTCAAGTTGCTGGGCGGGCTGGGCGTTGAGCCGCTGGAGGTCGGGTTTGATCCCGTCATGTTCCATCAGGCCCTGCAGCAACGCCGCGCCAGCGTCAAGCAGGTGCTGATGGCGGGCGACATCGTCGTGGGCGTGGGCAATATCTACGCGTCGGAAGCGCTGTTCATGGCGGGCTTGCGACCCACGCTGAGGGCTGACCGGATCAGCCGGCCCCGGGCGATGCGCCTGCATGGCGCCATCGTGACGGTTTTGCAGCGGGCGCTGGCCCTGGGCGGGAGCACATTGCGTGATTTTTCCAGCGCCGAGGGGCAGACCGGTTATTTCCAGCTTGACGCCATGGTGTACGGTCGGGAGGGGCAGGCCTGCCGGGTTTGTGCGACGCCGATCCGGGCCATCCGGCAGGGCCAGCGCTCCTCGTTTTTCTGCCCACAATGCCAGCGCTCCTGACAGCCGGGCCGATGCTATATTGCCCAATACGCAGAAAAAAAGTTACATGACGTTCAATCAGGAATTTGACGAGCACGGTGTTTGGCGCAAGCAGTTTGCCCTGCGACTCAAGCTCCTGTCCGAATGGCTGAGCGACCACGACCTGCTGGAGGCGGGGGTGCGTGAGCGGCTCGACCAGCTGCACGCCCAGGTCAAGAACGACAAGATGATGGTGGCCTTCGTGGCCGAGTTCTCGCGCGGCAAGTCCGAGCTGATCAATGCGGTGTTTTTCGCAGGCTATGGGCGGCGCATCATGCCGGCGAGCGCAGGGCGCACCACCATGTGCCCCACCGAGCTGGGCTACGACGCTGAAGTGCCGCCCTGCCTGCGGCTGCTGCCGATCGAAACCCGGTTGCAACCCCAGTCGCTGCTGGACTGGCGCAATGCGCCCGACAAATGGGAGCGGGTGGATCTGGACGTCAACGATCCCCAGCAACTCGCGCGTGCGATCCAGAAGGTCGCCGAAGTGCGCCGTGTCAGCCAGGCCGAGGCCGCTTCCCTGGGTTTCTGGAACGACGAGACGCCGAACGAAAACCCGCTGGTAGGCTCGGACGGGTTGATCGAAGTCCCCAAGTGGCGCCATGCCCTGATCAACATGGCGCATCCGCTGCTCAAGCAGGGTCTGGTGATCCTGGACACCCCGGGACTCAACGCCATCGGTGCCGAGCCCGAGCTGACCGTCAGCCTGCTGCCCCAGGCGCACGCGGTGGTTTTCATCCTGGCGGCCGACACCGGCGTGACCAAATCCGATCTCGGCATCTGGCGGGAGCACCTGTCTGTGGTGGGCGAAGACAAGGCGACGCGCCTGGTGGTGCTCAACAAGATCGACACCATGTGGGACGCGCTGAGCTCACCCGAGCAGGTGCAGCTGCAGATTGCGTCGCAGCGCTCCGATTCGGCCGAGATCCTGGGCCTGGCGCCACAACAGGTGCTGGCGGTGTCGGCGCAAAAAGGTCTGCTGGCCAAGGTCAGCCGGGACGACAAGCTGCTGCAGGCGAGCAACCTGATGGAACTCGAAGCCGCCCTGGGCGAAGGTTTGCTGGGTCAGCGCCGGCGCATCCTGGCCGAAGCGGTGTCCAAAGGCATCCAGTCGCTGCGCCAGGAAACGGGGCGGCTGGTGCACACGCGGGCCCGTGACATCCTGGAGCAGATTCAGGAACTCGACGGTCTGCGTGGCAAGAACACCAGCGTGATCAAGCAGATGCGGCTGCGCATCGAGCAGGAGCAGGCCGACTTTGATGCCAGCGGCGCCAAGATCCAGGCGGTGCGTTCGGTGCACCTGCGCCTGCTCAAAGACCTGTTTGCCCAGTTGGGCAACACACACCTCAAGAGCCGCGTGTCGGAGCTGGCGCGTGCGCTCAAGCAGCCGGGCATCAAGCTCGGTGTGCGGCGCGCCTATGGCAAGACCTTCGAGCGGCTGGCCGTTGATCTGAACCGGGCCGATCAGCTGGCGGCCGAGATCCAGTCCATGCTGGAGGGCAGCTTCAAGAACCTGAACGCGGAGTACGGGTTTTCTTTGCAACCGCCCACGCCGCCCCAGCTTTCGGCTTACCACAAAGACCTCGCGCTGATCGAAAAAAGCCACCTGCAATACCTGAGCCTGGGCAACGCCTTGCGGTTGGCGCAACCGGAATTTGCCGAGCGGCTGGCGCGCGCGCTCATGAGCCGTCTGCGCGTGGTGTACGACACCGCGGTCAACGAAGTGGAGCTCTGGAACAAGTCGGCCGCGGCCCAGCTTGATGCGCAATTGCGCGAGCGTCGGCGCAACTTCACCCGCCGCATCGAAGCCGTCTCGCGCATCCAGCAGGCCGCGGGCGGGCTGGATGAGCGCATCCGAGAGTTGCAGAGCCAGCAGAGCCAGCTGAACCTGACCGACGCCAAGCTGGCCGAACTGACCGACCACCTGCTCGCCGAGCCCGAAGCTGAAGCCATTGCGGCATGAGCGCAGGGCGGGAAGGCGGGGCGCCCGCGGTTGCAGGTGCCGTCCTGCCCATCGGGTTTGCGAAGGTGCTGATGCATTGGCAGCGCCACAGCGGGCGCCACGGGCTGCCCTGGCAGGGCACGCACGATCCCTACCGCGTGTGGCTGTCCGAAGTGATGTTGCAACAGACGCAGGTCAGCACTGTGTTGGACTACTACCCGCGCTTCCTGTCTCGGTTCCCGGATGTGCAGGCCCTGGCCAGTGCAACACCCGATGAGGTGATGGCGCTCTGGAGTGGCCTGGGTTACTACAGCCGGGCGCGCAACCTGCACCGCTGCGCCCAGGTGGTGGTGGCGCAGCACGCGGGGATTTTCCCGTCAACGTCCGGCGAGCTGCAGACCCTCCCGGGCATTGGCGCGTCGACGGCGGCAGCCATTGCCGCGTTCTGCCATGGCGAGCGGGTGTCGATTCTGGATGGCAATGTGCGGCGCGTGCTCACGCGCCTGCTGGCGTTTGACGGGGATCTTGCGCAGGCGGCGCAGCAGCGCCGCCTGTGGGCGATCGCGCAGACCTTGTTGCCCGAGCAACCCGCAGCGGGCGACATGGTGGCCTACACGCAAGGGCTGATGGACCTGGGCGCCACGCTGTGTTCGCGCAGCCGGCCGTCGTGTGCGGCGTGCCCGGTGCTGGCCCTGTGCCGTTCAGGCCAGGATGGCACGGCCAGCCGCTATCCCGTCAAGACCCGGACCCTCAAGCGGCGCCACGAAAGCTGGTGGCTGCTGGTGCTGCGTTCTCCGTCGGACGACGGGGAGCACCGGGTCTGGCTGGAACGGCGTCCGAACCAGGGCATCTGGGCTGGGCTGTTTTGCACGCCCGTGTTTGCCGACGAAGCCGCGGCCCTGGCGACGCTGCCCCTAAACACCGCACGCGTGCAGGCCTTGCCGCCGGTGGCTCACAGCCTCACGCACCGTGAACTGCGCCTGCATCCGCTGCTGCTGGACCTGCCGCCATCGGTGTCGCCCGCGGGTGCCGACGGGCGCTGGGTGGCGTTGGGGGGCATCAATGCGCTGGGGTTGCCGGCGCCCGTGCGGCAGTTGCTGGTGCAACTGCCCGACTGAACCAACGCGCGTTCAGGTCTGGCGCGTCTTCGCTTCGGGCGTTGCGGACCGCGCGGGAGCCGGCCAGCCATCGATCTCGCGATGGCGCAAGCGGGTGGCCCAGTCGGTCGCAAAAACCTGCGCCAGACGTTCGACCAGGTACACCGAGCGGTGCTGCCCGCCGGTGCAACCGATGGCCACGGTGACATAACTGCGGTGGTCTCTCAGCATGTGGGGCAGCCAGTGGCGCAGGAATGCGCCGATCTGCTGTTCCATGGTCTGCACCTCGGCCTGTTCGGCCAGGTAGCGCGCCACCGGTTCGTCGCGCCCGGTCAGTGGCTTGAGCTCGGGTTCGTAGTGCGGGTTGGGCAGCATGCGCACGTCGAAGACAAAGTCGGCGTCCATCGGTACGCCCCGTTTGAACGCGAAGGATTCGAAGACCAGGGTGAGCGGGGCTTGTCCCGTGCCCAGCAGGTCCTTGATGTGGCTGCGCAGCTGGGCCGGCCGGATGAGGCTGGTGTCGAGCACCAGTGCACGTTCGCGCAACTCGGACAGCAGTTCGCGTTCGTGTTCGATGGCGTCGGTGAGCGCGCGGTACTGGTCGTCGGTCTGTTTGAGCGAGAGCGGATGCAGGCGCCTGGTTTCGGAGAAACGCCTCACCAGGGTGTCGGTGGTCGCGTCCAGGAACACGGTGCGCAGGTGCACGTCCTGTCCGGCCTGGTTCTTGATTTGTTCCAGCCGGTCAGGCAGTCCCGGCAGCGATGCCGCGCTGCGCACATCCATGGCGATGGCGACCTTGCTGGCCCGGTGACTTTGCTCCAGCGCGATGAACGGGACCAGCAACTCGGGCGGCAGGTTGTCCACGCAATAGAAGCCCAGGTCTTCCAGTGCGGTCAGCGCGATCGACTTGCCCGACCCCGACATGCCGGTGATCAGCACCAGCTCGATCACGAGGGGCGCTTCGGCGGGTTCTGCGGTGGGCGGGCGTACGGTGGCAATCATGGGGTGAGCAACTCGCGGGCGTGGGCGAGCGAAACTTCGGAGCGTTCGCTGCCGCCCAGCATGCGCGCGAGTTCCACCACCCGGTGATCGCGGGTGATGGGGGCGACCGTGCTCAGGGTCTGCTGGCCCTGCAGTTGTTTGCTCACCAGCAGGTGGTGGTCGGCGCAGGCGGCGACCTGGGGCAGGTGGGTCACGGCGAGCACCTGGCGGTCATGGCCCAGCTGGCGCAGCAACTGGCCCACGGTGTGGGCGACGGCGCCACCGATGCCCGAGTCCACTTCGTCAAAAATCAAGGTGGGCGCCTGGCCCAGCTGGCTGGTGACGACCGAGATGGCGAGCGCGATGCGCGAGAGCTCGCCGCCCGACGCCACCTTGCCCACGGGGCGCGGACTCACGCCCGCGTGGCCCGCCACCAGAAATTCCACCTGTTCCCAGCCGTGGGCCTGGGGCTCGTCGAGCTTTTGCAGCGCCACCTCGAAGCGGCCGCCCTGCAAGCCCAGGGTCTGCATGGTTTCGGTGACCGCTTTGGAGAGTTTGGGGGCGGCCTGCTGACGCCGTTTGCTCAGCGTCTGCAGTTCGGCAGCGAAAGCTTGCCAGGCCCCGCGCTCGGCCGCGTTCAGGGCGGCCAGATCCAGAGCCTGGTCCACGCCCGCAAGGTCCGACTTCCACTGCGCATGCAGCGCGGCCAGTTCTTCGGGGGGCCGGCGGTAGCGCCGGGCGAGCGACATCCAGAGCCCCAGCCGCTCGTCCAGCACGGCCAGGCTGGCGGGGTCCAGGTCGGTGCGGCGGCTGTACTGGTGCAGGCTGTGCACGGTGTCTTGCACCTGGGCGAGGGCGGCTTCCAGTGCTTCCACCGGCGCGCTGAACTGCGGTTCGATACCGGCCTGGGCCTGCAAGGCTGAAAGCGCTCGGTGGATCAACGCTGCGGCACTGGACTCTTCTTCTTCCAGCGCCAGCGTGGCCGCGTTGGCCGCGTCCAGCAAAGCCTGCGCATTGGCCAGGCGGCTGTGCTGGCTGTTGAGTTCTTCCCACTCGCCCTCCGCGGGCTGGAGCTTGTCGAGTTCGGCGATCTGCCAGGCCAGCCGTTCGCTCTCCTGCTGCAGGGTGCTCTGGCGCCCGGTGGCCGTTTCCAGCGCCTTGCGGCGCAGGCGCCACTGGGTCCAGGCCTGGGTGGCGGCCGTGGTGTCGATGCCGGCATAACCGTCGAGCAGGGCCCGCACGGCATCGGACCGGGTCAGGCTTTGCCAGGCGTGCTGGCCATGGATGTCCACGAGGTCGTTGGCCAGAGCCTTGAGCTGCGCCATGGTGGCGGCGCTGCCGTTGATCCAGGCGCGGCTGCGGCCATCGGTGTCCACGGTGCGTCGCACCAGCAGGCTGTCTTCCCGGGTGAAGCCTTGCTCGTCCAGCCAGGGTGCGAGATGGGGCGGCAGATCAAATTCAGCAGCAATCTCGCACCGCACGGCACCCTCTCGCACCACGCCGCTGTCGGCCCGCGCACCCAGGGCCAGCTGCAGGGCGTCGATCAGGATGGACTTGCCGGCGCCGGTCTCCCCCGTGAGCACGCAAAAGCCCGGGTTCAGTTCCAGGTCCAGCGACTGCACGATGACGAAGTCGCGCAAAACGATGCGTCTGAGGCTCATGGCATGAAATGGAGAGGAACAACGGTGGATGAAGCGGTCGTATTTTGACCGGTATTTCAGCCGCCTTCGTTCCAGTGCAGTTTCTTGCGCAGCGTGTCGAAGTAGCTCCAGCCCGCAGGGTGCAGCAGGCGCAGGGTGTGCTCGGAGCGCCGCACCACGATGCGGTCACCGTGCAGCAGGCTGGTGAGGGATTGCATGTCGAAATTGGCGCTGGCGTCTTTGCCCGACACGATCTCGACCGCCACTTCGCAGTGCGCCGGCAACACGATGGGGCGGTTGGACAGCGTGTGCGGGGCGATCGGCACCATCACCCAGCCGCCAATCGCTGGATGCAGCAGGGGGCCGCCGGCCGAAAGGGAGTAGGCGGTGGAGCCGGTGGAGGTGGCGATGATCAGGCCGTCGGCGCGCTGGTTGGCCACGAAATGGCCGTCCACTTCCACGCGCAGCTCGATCATGCTGGCCACGCCACCGCGGTTGACCACCACGTCGTTGAGTGCGGTGGCCTCGAACACGCAGCGACCGTCGCGCCAGACGCTGGCGGCCATCAGGGCGCGGGGGTCTTCTTCGTATGCGCCGTGCAGGATGGCGTGCAGCTTTTCGCGGTAGCTGCCAAAGGGGATGTCGGTGATGAAGCCCAGACGGCCCTGGTTGATTCCCACCAGCGGAACGCCATAGCGTGCGAGCTGTCGACCGATGCCCAGCATGGTGCCGTCGCCACCGACCACCAGCGCGAGATCGCAGGCCTGACCGATGGCGGGCACGTCCAGTGCGGGGTATTGCCGCAGGCCGGTGTTGAGCGCGGTATCGCGCTCCAGCGAGACATCGCAGCCTTCGTCGTGCAGGAAGTGGGCGACTTCGTCCACCACGTCGCGCGAACCGGGAGCCTGGTATTTGCCAATGATGGCCACGTGCGAAAAACGCAGGTTCGGCGCGACCGCGGCAGGCGCAGAACGGGTATCGGGGTGCAGGCTCATGCGCAAATTACAACATAGCCGCACAGGCAGGCAGCGCCTGAAAACCCTTGTTTTCAGGCGCTGTGCAGCGACCCGACTCAGAAGCGGTGGCGGATGCCCAGTGAGTAGCCCGAGCCGCTGGACAGGCCTTCGACCTTGTCGTTCATGCCCACGGCGTACAGCTCGGTCCGCTTGGACAACGCGTGCACATACCCCAGCGACAGGGTCTTGCGATCCGCGCCGCTCTCGGGGCTGATCTGGCCCCACTGCGCCAGCAGCGCGCCCGCGCCGATGGGAAAGCGTGCGCCCAGGCCGCTGATCTTGTAGGTGTTGGGCGTGCTCAGGTTTTCGACTTCACCGTACTGCGCGAATGCCTTGACCACGCCGAAGTCGTAGGAGCCACCGAACTGGGTGGTGCGGGTGTCGGCCACCGCGATGGCGCCGTCTTTCTTCACACGCTGGATCACGAGCGAGGCCGACACGGGACCTGCGCCGTAGCCCAGGTTGGCGCTCCAGTTGCCGCCGTTGCTGACGGCGGAACCGCTGTTCTTGTTGGCACCGGCGAGGCCGAAACGCACGCCGCCGAAGGTCGGGCTGGCATAGGCAAAGGAGTCGCTCCAGCCGGTGTCGCCGGTGGTGGTGCCGCTGGTGAAGTAGTGGCGGATGCTGGGGGAGTAGCCGAACGAGTCGCCGAAGGCGTTGTACATCAGCGTGGACACGAACAGCGCCGTGGTGTTGCGTCCGAAGGTCATCGTGCCGTAGTCCTTGTGGGACAGGCCCACATTGGCGGAGCGTGCGAAGGCGGTGTCGCCGTCGAACCGCCCTTGGGCGCCGGTGTGGGCGCGCATGAAGCTCTCCAGCTTGAACACCGCCGACAGGCCGCCGCCCAGATCTTCCTTGCCGCCAAAACCGAAATAGCTGGTGGTCATCTTGCCGCTGTCCACGGTCTTGACCGAGGAGCCACCCGGCGCCTTGGTCGAGCCCATGCTGAGGTCGAGCAGGCCGTAGACCGACACCGAGCTCTGGGCTTGCGCGCCGAGTGCGGTCAGGAAAACGGCCGAGCCGAGGGCCAGATGTTTGAAAGCAGATTGCATGAGATTTTTCTCCAGATGAGCAACAGGTTGGGAACACGTCAAAAGCCATCTGCTTGCTGCACCAGGGAAGGGCGTGTGGATGCCCTTGGTGCACGAAACGGCGCTACAGATGGCCTAGCGTTGCTTTCAGCAATTCGTGTGCCAGTGAATACAGTTGTTGTGTACAAAACGCACCGGACCGTGTTGGGTCGCTGCGCATCCTTAGAATGGCTGCATGCTGGATGACCGCGCCAAACTGCTGCTCAAGGCTCTCGTCGAGCGATACATCGCCGACGGGCAGCCCGTGGGTTCGCGCACGCTGGCCAAGGCCGCGGGGCTGGAGCTTTCGCCGGCCACCATCCGCAACGTCATGAGCGACCTGGAAGAACTGGGTCTCATCGCGAGTCCGCACACCTCGGCGGGCCGCATTCCCACGGCGCGGGGCTACCGGCTTTTTGTCGACACGATGCTCACGGTCCGGCGGGAAGGGTTCTCCCCGGTGAGCGACATGGGGACGCACGGCATCGAAGCCGGGCAGCCCCAGCGCGTCATCAGCAACGCGGCCCAGATGTTGTCCAGCCTGTCGCACTTTGTGGGCGTCGTGATGGCGCCGCGGCGCGCCTCGGTGTTCCGGCACATCGAATTTCTGAGCCTGTCCGAACGCCGCGTGCTGGTGATCCTGGTGTCGCCCGATGGCGATGTGCAGAACCGCATCATCCACACCCAGGTGAACTTCAGCCAGACCCAGTTGCAGGAGGCGGCCAACTTCCTCAATGCCCACTACTCGGGGCTGACGATGGAAGAGGTGCGGTCGCGCCTGAAGGTGGAAGTGGATGCCCTGCGGGGCGAGATCGCTTCGCTCATGCAGGCCGCGGTGGACATCGGCGAGGACGCCAAGGGAGGGCAGGACGAAGTGGTGGTGTCCGGTGAGCGGAACCTGCTGTCGGTGAGCGAGTTTTCCAGCGACATGGGCAATCTGCGGCGCATGTTCGACCTGTTCGAGCAGAAGACGCAACTCATCCGCCTGCTCGACGTCTCGGCGCAGGCCGACGGGGTGCGCATCTACATCGGTGGCGAGAGCCAGGTGGTGCCGTTCGAAGCGCTGTCGGTGGTGACAGCACCCTACGAGGTGGATGGCCAGGTGGTGGGCACGCTGGGTGTGATCGGACCCCAGCGCATGCCCTACGACCGCATGATCCAGATCGTCGACGTCACGGCCAAGCTGGTGAGCAACGCCCTGAGCCATGGCAAGCCCGGCTGAAGCTGGTGGCCAGCCCCTACAATCGTCGCCTTGTGGGCCGTTAGCTCAGTTGGTTAGAGCAGAGGACTCATAATCCTTTGGTCGTTGGTTCAAGTCCAACACGGCCTACCAAAAAACCCGTGCTATAATTCAAAGCTTAGCGGCTGTAGCTCAGCTGGATAGAGTACTTGGCTACGAACCAAGGGGTCGTGGGTTCAATTCCTGCCAGCCGCACCAAATGGAAAGCCTGCAGCCAAAAGCTGCAGGCTTTTTCGTTTCTGTCGCACCCATCGACCAGGAGCCCCGCATTCATGAGCAAGGCTTTCACCCGCGAGTCCGATTCCCAGGACGGGCAGGACGGTGACGACCTGCCGGCTCCAGCCCCGGCACCCAGCGGCATCAACTACATCACGCGCACGGGCTATGAGCGGCTGCGCAGCGAACTGTTCACCCTGATCGACGACGAGCGCCCCAGGATCGTTGAGATCGTGCACTGGGCGGCCAGCAACGGCGACCGCTCCGAAAACGGCGATTACCTCTATGGCAAGAAGCGCCTGCGCGAGATCGACCGCCGCATCCGCTTTCTGACCCAGCGCCTGGAGATCGCCGAGGTGGTCGACTCGTCGATGCACCACGGGGGTGAACAGGTGTTTTTTGGCGCCACGGTCTGCTATGCCGACGGGACTGGCGCTGAAACCACCGTCACCATCCTGGGTGTGGATGAGGCCGACAGCGCCCAGGGCCAGATCAGCTGGGTTTCACCGGTGGCGCGGGCCCTGCTCAAGGCCCGTGTGGGCGACGTGGTGCGTCTGGTCGTGCCGGGCGGGGTGCAGGAACTGGAGATACTGTCGGTGGAATACCCGGCGGCACCCTGAGCCCAGCGGGGTTGTCAGGGCTTGAAACGCTGGGCCTTGAGGACCGAGGTGGTGCGTTTGAGGCTGCGCAGCACCTCGGCCAGGTGCTGGCGGTCGCGCACCGAGATCGAGAACCGGATGTCGGTGGCGGTCTGGGCGGGTTCGTCGCCCATGTCCACGTGGGTGATGTCGGCTTCGGCCGCTGCGATGGCCGAAGCCACGCGCGCCAGCACGCCTTTGCCATTGGTCACGGTGACGAGCACCATGGTTTCGAACGGGCGCACCGGTTCGTCGGCCCACTCCACCTGCAGGAAACGCTCGCTGTCGCGCGCGAGCAGACGTTTGCCCGTGGGGCAGTCTTCGGCATGCACCGTCAGGCCTTCGCCGCGCCCCAGATAGCCCACGATGCGGTCCCCCGGAATGGGTTTGCAGCACGGGGCGTATTGCACCGACAGGCCTTCGCTGCCGTCCAGGCTGACCACGCCCTGGGAGACCGATTCGTCTTCTCCGCTGGCGTAGCGTTCGGTGCTGATCAGCAAGGCGTCGGGTTTGAGCCCGGTTTCTGCCAGCAGCACCGCGAGCTTCTTGCCCACCATGCTGGCGATGCGCTTGCCCATGCCGATGTCCGACAGCAGTTCACTGCGCGTCTTGTTGCCGGTGAAGCGCAGCAGCTTTTCCCAGGTGGCCTTGTAGGGGCCGTCTTCGGTCGGCAGGGGTGCGATGCCTTCGGAGCGCAGGGCCTGACCCAGCATGCGTTCGCCCAGTTCGTTCGATTTTTCCTGCGCCAGTGTCTTGAGGTGGTGGCGGATCTTGGAGCGTGCGCGCCCGGTCTTCACGAACGAGAGCCAGGCCGGATTGGGCTCCGCGCTGTCGCTGGTGATGATTTCGACGATGTCCCCGTTGTTCAGTTCGGTGCGCAGGGGCCGCTGTTCGCCATTGATCCGGACGGCCACCGCCCGGTTGCCCACGCCGCTGTGGATCGCGTAGGCGAAGTCCATCACGGTGGCGCCGCGCGGCAGCGCCATGATCTTGCTCTTGGGGGTGAACACGTAGACCGCGTCGGGGAACAGGTCGATCTTGATGTGGTCCCAGAACTCGCTGGCGTCGTGGGTTTCCTGCTGGATGTCCAGCAGCGACTGCAGCCACTGCGTGCCCAGGTGTTGCGAGGTGTCGCTGTTGGGCTCGCTGGCCTTGTAGAGCCAGTGGGCCGCCACGCCGGACTCGGCCACCACGTCCATGGCGTGGGTGCGCAGCTGGAATTCGATGTTGGTGCCGAAGGGGCCGATCAGCGTGGTGTGCAGCGACTGGTAGCCGTTGACCTTGGGAATGGCGACGTAGTCGCGGAACTTGCCGGGCAAGGGCTTGTAGAGCTGGTGCAACACGCCCATGGCGGTGTAGCAATCGGAGAGCTCTGGCACGACGATGCGAAAACCGTAGATGTCGGTCACTTGCGAGAACGACAGGTGCTTGCTGTCCATCTTGCGGTAGACGGAATAGAGCGTCTTCTCGCGACCCATGATGCGCACGGAGAGGCCAAATTGCCGGAACGCGGTGTCCACCTCGCCCTGGACGCGGGCGATCAGGTCTTTGCGGCGGTTGCGCGATTTGTTCAGCGCCTTGGACAGGACTTCGTAGCGCCAGGGGTTCAGGAAGCGGAAAGCGAGGTCCTGCAGCTCGCGGTAGGTGAAGTTCAGGCCGAGGCGGTGCGCGATCGGGGCGTAGATCTCCAGCGTTTCGCTGCTGATGCGCTTCCACTTGCTGCGTGGCATGTCGCCCATGGTGCGCATGTTGTGGGTGCGGTCGGCCAGCTTGATCAGGATGACGCGCACATCCTTGGCCATGGCCAGCAGCATCTTGCGAAACGATTCGGCCTGGTTCTGTTCCCGGGTGTCGAACTCCAGCTTTTCGAGCTTGGTCAGTCCGTCAACCAGGTCGGCCACCGGAGCGCCAAACCGTTCCACCAGATCCTGTTTGGTGACGCCGCAGTCTTCGATGGCGTCGTGCATCAGCGCGGCCATCAAGGCCTGGGCATCGAGCTTCCATTCGGCGCACTGGGCAGCGACGGCGATCGGGTGGGTGATGTAAGGGTCGCCGTTCTTGCGCATCTGGCCCAGATGGGCTTCATCGGCAAAACGGTAGGCCTGACGCACGTTTTCGATCTCGCCCGCGCTCAGGTAATCCAGCTTGCCGACCAGTGCGGCAAAGCTGGCCGCAGCCGCACTGGCCGCGGGGCTGGCCTGGCCAGTAGCGGGTTTGACGATGACCGGATCGGCGGCGGTTGGCATCCCAGTACTTTAGCGCGAGAACCATATCGTGGTCGGCGCTGGTGGTACGGGAGCCCCAGAAGGGGGCGTGCGGGCCCGAAAGCCCGCCTGGGCCTGCGTGTTCAGCGGGCGGGGGGTACCAGGATGGTCGGCTTGGCTTCGGGCAGCAGATCGGGGTAGTCGCGGCTGAAGTGCAGGCCACGGCTTTCGTGCCGCAGCATGGCCGACATGACGATCAGATCGGCGACCTGCACCAGGTTGCGCAGTTCGAGCAGGTCGCGGGTGACGTGGAACTGCGAATAGAACTCGTGAATTTCGCGTTGCAGCAGCGTGATGCGGTGCGCTGCACGCTCCAGACGCTTGTCGGTGCGCACGATGCCGACGTAGTCCCACATGAAACGGCGCAGTTCGTCCCAGTTGTGGGAGATCACCACCTGTTCGTCGGCGTCAGTGACGCGGCTTTCGTCCCACTGCGGCAGTTCGGGAGGCTGCGGTGCGTCGGCCGTCCGTATCGCGCCCACGGCTGCCTGGGCAAACACCATGCACTCCACCAGCGAGTTGCTGGCCAGGCGGTTGGCGCCGTGCAGGCCGGTGCAGGTGGTTTCACCGACGGCGTACAGGCCGCTGAGGTCGGTGTGGCCTTCGAGGTCGGTGACCACACCACCGCAGGTGTAGTGCGCGGCCGGCACGACAGGGATCGGTTCACGGGTGATGTCGATGCCGAGTTCGGCGCAGCGGGCCAGGATGTTCGGGAAGTGTTCCTGCAGGAACTCGGGGCTGTGGTGCGAAATGTCCAGGTGCACGCAGTCCAGGCCATGTTTCTTCATCTCGAAGTCGATCGCCCGGGCCACCACGTCGCGCGGCGCCAGTTCGGCGCGCGGATCGTGGTCGGGCATGAAGCGGTGGCTGCCCAGATGGGGGGGCAGCTTGAGTTGACCGCCTTCACCCCGCACCGCCTCGGTGATCAGGAAGTTCTTGACGTTGGGGTGGTACAGGCAGGTGGGGTGGAACTGGATGAATTCCATGTTGCCCACGCGGCAGCCGGCGCGCCAGGCGGCCGCGATGCCGTCACCGGTGGCGGTGTCGGGGTTGGTGGTGTACAGGTAGACCTTGCCCGCGCCGCCGGTGGCCAGGATGGTGTGCGGTGCGCTGAAGGTTTCGACCTCGTCACGGTCCACATCGAGCACATAGGCACCGTGGCAGCGCAAGGCTGCAGCACCCGGCTCGTGGCCGGGCAGCTTGCTGTCGGTGATCAGGTCGACCAGCATGTGGTTCTCGAAGAACGTGATGCCGGGTGTCGAACGGGCGAGCTCGCTCAACGTGGTCTGCACGGCCGCGCCGGTGGCGTCGGTGGCGTGCACGATGCGCCGGTGGGTGTGGCCACCCTCGCGGGTGAGGTGCAGGGCGCCGTTCTCGGTGGAGAAGGGCACGCCCAGTTCCTGCAGCCAGGCGATGGCGGCCGGTGCGTTTTCCACCGTGAAGCGGGTGGCTTCGAGATCGCACAGGCCCGCACCGGCGACCAGCGTGTCGTCCACGTGCGAGGCGTAGCTGTCGCCTTCGGCCAGCACGGCGGCGATGCCGCCCTGGGCCCAGTTGCTGGAGCCGTCGGAGATGCCGCGTTTGGTCACCACCGCCACGCGGTGGGTGGGCGCCAGGCGCAGGGCGGCCGTGAGGCCCGCGAGACCGCTGCCGATGATGATGACGTCGAACGAATGGGTGGTGGTCATGGGGGAGCGATCAAAGAGCCACGCCCGGGCTGCTGCCGGTCTTCAGGGTCAGCGACCCGAGAAGCGGCGGAGCAGGGCGGCTCATGGTGTGGGGGTGTAGGCCAGGCGCACATAAATCGGGGCAAAGGCCTCGGCCTGGGTGAGTTCGATCAGGGTTTCCTTGGCCAGCTCGAGCATGGCAATGAAGGTCACCACCAGCACCTGCTGTCCCCTGGACGGGTCGAAAAGTTCGCCGAATTCGACGAACTTCTTGCCCTGCAGGCGGCGCAGCACGATGCTCATGTGTTCGCGCACCGAAAGCTCTTCGCGGCTGATCTTGTGGTGCTGGACCAGCTTGGCGCGTTTGAGGATGTCGCGCCAGGCGCTTTGCAGGTCGAGCACAGCCACGTCCGGGAAACGCGGCGCCAGCGCCTGCTCGACAAAAACCTGCGCACGCAGGAAGTCGCGGCCGTACTGCGGCATCTCGGCCAGCCGCTGGCCGGCCAGCTTCATCTGCTCGTATTCGAGCAGGCGTCGGACCAGCTCGGCGCGCGGGTCTTCGGCTTCTTCGCCTTCGGCAGTCTTTTTGGGCGGCAGCAGCATGCGCGACTTGATCTCGATCAGCATCGCCGCCATCAGCAGGTATTCGGCCGCCAGCTCCAGGTTGCTGGCGCGGATCTCGTCCACGTAGCTGAGGTACTGGCGCGTCACCGCCGCCATCGGGATGTCGAGGATGTTGAAGTTCTGCTTGCGGATCAGGTAGAGCAGCAGGTCCAGCGGGCCCTCGAAAGCTTCGAGGAAGACCTGCAGCGCGTCCGGCGGGATGTACAGGTCGCGCGGCATGGTGAACAGCGGTTCACCGTACAGGCGGGCCAGCGCCACCTGGTCCACCACAGCGGGCATCATCGCGTCGAGCCCTTCGGGGGCGACGTCAAGTGTGCTGGCCTCGTTGCTCATGGGGACGACCTGCGGGAGTGAACAGGCCCTGGCGCTCAGGTGTGGTCGGAACCGGTCTGGTACACGTAGGGCTGCTGGGCCACGGTCGAGGCGGTGGCCTGGGACTGGAAGTCGCGGTCGATCTGCTTGTCCCACAGCAGCGAACGGCCCTCGCGCTGCTCCTGCTCCAGCTGCGGCTTGTCGGCCTTGAGCTTGTCGAGGAACTGTGTCGCGTCAGACGAGTAGTGCGGGCGGGCGAAGAAGGACATGGTGTTCGTCGGTGGGTGGGTTTGGGCTGGACCGGCGATTTTAGCGGTCCAGGGCTTCCAGCGCCCGGCTGTGCCCGTTGAGCACCGTCTGGCGCACCGTTATCCGGGATGCCAGGCCCGGATGGGATTCGCGCACCACGTCGGCGGCAAACCGGGCCATGAAGCGCGATTTGAGCACCGCGCGGGCACGGTCCACACCGATGTCTTCATAGGGCACCGACGAAAAGAGCAGGAAACCGTCGTCCGGGATGCGCCCGTCCCATGCATTTGAGCACCAGGCTGGCCGTCGGGTGGCGGGCCAGGTGGCGCAGCCCGGCCTGAGAGGCGCAGGGACTGGCGCACGCCTGGGTGTGGCGGTCACCCTGCGGCTGAGGCCTTCAGTGAAAGGTGTGCAGGTGGGCGGCAAAACCCGAGCGCTCGATCAGCGATCGCGGTTGGGGGTTCACGCCCACCATGCCCAGGTGCCCGCCGCGCTTTGCCACCGCCTTGTGCAGCTGCTCCAAGGCGTCGAGCCCGGTGGTGTCGAGCGAGATCAGCTGGGTGGCGTCGAGCATCACGTTCAGGCCGGCGGGGCCTTGCTCCACCGCGTTCACGATCGGATCGATCTTGGCCACGGCGCCGAAGAACAGCGAGCCGTAAAGGCGGTAGGTGAGCTGGTGTTGATTGCTGGCCAGCGGATCGGCCCGGAAGATGTCGCTCTGGCGGCGCACGAAGAGGAAGCAGGCCATCACCAGGCCGAGCTCCACCGCCACCGTCAGGTCAAAAATGATGGTCACCAGGAAGGTGGACACCATCATCAGCCGGTAGTGGTTGGTGAACTGCTTGAGGCGGCCGAACTCGCGCCATTCACCCATGTTCCAGGCCACGAACAGCAGCACGCCGGCCAGCACCGCGAGCGGAATGTGCGCGGCCAGCGGCGCGGCGATCAGTACCACCGCGGCCAGGGTGGCGGAGTGCACGATACCCGCCACGGGCGACACCGCGCCCGAGCGGATATTGGTCACGGTGCGGGCGATGGTGCCGGTGGCGGGCATGCCGCCGAAGAAGGGCACCACCACGTTGGCCACGCCTTGCGCCATGAGTTCCTGGTTGGGGTCGTGCTTGGGGGTGTCGCTCAGCTGGTCGGCCACGCGGGCGCACAGCAACGACTCGATGGCACCGAGGATGGCGATGGTGAGGGTGGGCGTGACCAGCAGGCGCACGGTTTCCCAGGAAAAATCGGGCAGCTCGAAGGCCGGTACACCCTGCGGGATGCCGCCGAAGCGGGAGCCGATCGTCTCGACCGGCATGCTCAGGGCCCAGGCCAGCAGCGAAAGCGTGACCAGCGCCACCACCGGCGCGGGCAGGCGCGAGGTGGCCTTGAGCGCGCTCACGGTGTCGATCTGGTCCAGCTGGCGGCGGAACTGCGAATCCACCGCCCACAGGCGGGGCCAGATGAACAGGCCGATCACACAGAGGGCGCCGAGGCCGAAGGCGTAGGCGTTGAAGCTGTGCAGGTGCTGGCTGAGCGCACCGATCTGTCCGAAGAAGTCGCCCGGCATCTTGGCGATGTCCAGCCCGAGCCAGTCACGCACCTGCGACAGCCCGATCAGCACCGCGATGCCGTTGGTGAAACCGATCACCACACTCACCGGCACGTAGCGCACCAGGTTGCCCAGCCGGAACAGGCCCAGCAGGAACAGCAGCACACCCGCGCTGGCGGTGGCGATCAGCAGGTTGGCCACGCCATAGCGTTCGACGATGCCGTAGACGATGACGATGAAGGCGCCCGCCGGGCCGCCGATCTGCACCGAGGTGCCGCCCAGCGCCGAGATGAGGAAGCCCGCGATGATGGCGGTCCACAGACCCGCCTCGGGTTTGAGCCCGCTGGCGATGGCAAACGCCATGGCCAGTGGCAGCGCCACGATGCCCACGGTGGCACCGGCCCCCATGTCCTTGACCAGTTTCTCGCCGTTGTAACCCTTGAGGTCGTTCAGCAGCCGGGGACGGAACGGCGCCAGCGGAGGCAGGTTTTTCAGCATGTGCAAATGTTACCTTTGGCGACGATGACCGGAACTTACAGGCAGAACGCTTCCGGATGGGGGTTTACACTGATTTTTCCGTCGCAAATGGCCTCAACAGGCGAACGAACATGAAAAACCAGGCACACCGATTCGCTGCGCTGACCCTGGCTCTGGGCCTCCTGCTGGGACTGGCGGCCTGCGATCGGCAGAACATCAGCGAACTGGAAGAAGGGGTTTCCACCGAGGCCGACGTGCGCGTGCGCTTCGGTGCGCCCGAGGCGGTGTGGGAGGGCGACGACGGGGCGCAGATCTACGAATACAACCGGCAGCCCGCCGGGTATCAGAACTACCAGATCACCATCGGGGCCGACGGCAGGATGGCCGCGTTGCGCCAGGTGCTCGCGCCGCACAACTTCGAGCGCATCCAGCCCGGCATGCCGATGGAGCAGGTGCGGCGCATGCTGGGCAAGCCGATGAAGATCACGCCTTACGCGCTGAAGCAGGAGACCCACTACGACTGGCGTTACCGGGATGGCCCGAACGAAGGCGACGCCAAAGTGTTCACGGTGGTCTTCGGCCCCGATCTGCGGGTGGTGTCCACGATGTCGGTGCGCGACCCGGATCTCGATCGCAACCGCTGAGCCCGTTCAGGCTGCGCGCAACCGCTTCCAGTCGTCCAGCGCCGGGCGCATCACCAGCAACAGCATCGTGATCGCCAGTGGCACGGTGCTGATGTAGCCGAGGTGCTTGAAGCCGAGTGCACCAGCGATGCCGCCCACCAGAAAACTGATCACCAGCTGGGCATGCACACGCAGGCGTTCGCGGTCAGCGCGCACCGGTTGCATGTCCGGGTGGCGGTTCACGTACAGCAGCTTGCCCAGCTCGATGCCCAGGTCGGTGACCAGACCGGTCACATGCGTGGTGCGAATGCGCGCCTGCGAAATCTTGGTGATCACAGCGTTCTGCAGGCCCATGATGTAACAGAGCAGCACCACCGTGACCGGCAGGAACACGGTGTGCCACAGGCTCATGGCGGCGCCAAAGATGCCGAACACCAGCAGCAGCACCGCCTCGATCAGCAGTGGCAGGCCGTAGGCGCTGCGCAGCTGCAGCCGCATGCCCCAGTTCACCAGCCAGGCGGTGCTCATGGCACCCAGCAGAAACGCCAGCACCGCGGCCAGTGCGGCGCCGGCCAGCACGAACTGGCCGAGCACCAGGTTGTCGGCCAGTGAAGAGACCATGCCCGTCATGTGCGAGGTGTACTGGCCCACGGCCAGAAAACCGCCCGCGTTGGTTGCACCGGCCACAAAGGCCAGCACCGTGCCGAGCTTCAGGTCGGCCTGCGGTGTGCGCTTGAGGCTGGTGAAGCCGCGGATCGGTTCGAACATCGGGTGTCAGCGCACCCGCATGCCGGGCGTGGCGCCCGGCCAGGGGTTGAGGATGTGGATGCCGGGTTCGGCGTTGTCGTCGGCGTGGCTGGCGGCGAGCACCATGCCTTCGCTGACACCGAACTTCATCTTGCGCGGCGCCAGGTTGGCCACCATCACGGTGAGCTTGCCGACCAGGTCTTCAGGCTGGTAGGCGCTGGCGATGCCACTGAAGACGTTGCGGGTTTTGCCCTCACCCACATCGAGCGTGAGGCGCAGCAGCTTGGTCGAGCCTTCCACGGCTTCGCAGTTGACGATCAACGCGATGCGCAGGTCGATCTTGCTGAAGTCGTCGATGGAAATCGTGTCGGCGATCGGTTCACCGCCGGGCACCACCAGCTCCACGGCGGGGGCCGGCGGCGGCTCGAACAGGGCGTCGAGCTGCTTCACGTCCACACGCTGCATCAGGTGCTGGTAGGCGCCGATGCGGTGGCCCGCGCCGAGCAGGCGGGTGGCGTCGGCAAACTGCAGTGGCTCGGTGTTCAGGAAGGCTTCCACGTCTTTGGCCAGCGCGGGCAGCACGGGCTTGAGGTAGAGCGTGAGCAGGCGGAAGGCTTCGATGCAGGTGGTGCACACGTCGAGCAGCCGGCCTTCCATGCCTTCCTTCTTGGCCAGTTCCCAGGGCTTGTTCTGGTCCACGTAGGCGTTCACGCGGTCGGCCAGCAGCATGATCTCGCGCAGCGCCTTGCCGGTTTCACGCTCGGCGTAGAGCTCGGTGATGCTGGGCGCGGCCATTTCCAGGTGGTCCAGCAGCGCGTCGCCGTCGGCCGAGACTTCGCCCAACTGGCCGTTGAAGCGTTTGGCGATGAAACCCGCCGCGCGCGATGCGATGTTGATGTATTTGCCGATCAGGTCGCTGTTGACCCGGGCCATGAAGTCTTCGGGGTTGAAGTCCACGTCTTCGTTCTTGCCGCTGAGCTTGGCTGCGAGGTAGTAGCGCAGCCACTCGGGGTTCATGCCCAGGCTCAGGTACTTCAGCGGGTCGAGGCCCGTGCCCCGGCTCTTGCTCATCTTCTCGCCGTTGTTGATGGTGAGGAATCCGTGCACGAACACCTGATTGGGCACCTTGCGGCCGCTGAAGTGCAGAGTCGCCGGCCAGAACAGGGTGTGGAAGGTGATGATGTCCTTGCCGATGAAGTGGTACTGCTCGGTGGCCGGGTCGGCCATGAATTCTTCGTAAGAACGCGTCTCGCCGCAGGCGGCGAGGGCGCCGCCTTTGTCGAAATAGTTCTTCAGCGAGGCGAGGTAGCCGATCGGCGCGTCCAGCCAGACGTAGAAGTACTTGCCCGGTGCGTCCGGGATTTCGATGCCAAAGTAAGGCGCATCGCGGCTGATGTCCCAGTCACCCATCTTGGGTTTGCCGTCTTCGCCGGGCTCGATCCACTCGCTGATCTTGTTCAGCACCTCGGGCTGCACCGCGCCGCCCTGCGTCCACTGGTCCAGAAAGGCCATGCAGCGCGGGTCGGACAGCTTGAAGAAGAAGTGCTCCGAGTTCTTCAGCACCGGTGTCGCACCCGAAAGAGCCGAGTAGGGGTTCTTCAGATCGGTGGGCGCGTAGACGGCACCGCAGTTTTCACAGTTGTCGCCGTACTGGTCTTTCGCGCCGCACTTGGGGCACTCGCCCTTGATGAAGCGGTCGGGCAGGAACATGTTCTTTTCGGGGTCGAAGAACTGTTCGATGGTGCGGGTCTCGATCAGATCATTGGCCTTGAGCGCGCGGTAGATGTCTTGCGCGAGCTGGTGGTTCTCCGGGCCGTCGGTGCTGTGCCAGTTGTCGAAACCGATGTGGAACCCGTCCAGGTAGGGCTTGCGGCCGGCGGCGATGTCGGCCACGAACTGCTGCGGCGTTTTGCCGGCCTTTTCGGCCGCGATCATGATCGGCGCGCCGTGCGCGTCGTCGGCGCAGACGAAGTGCACCTCGTGGCCCTGCATGCGCTGGAACCGCACCCAGATGTCGGCCTGGATGTACTCCATGATGTGGCCGATGTGGAAATGACCGTTGGCGTAGGGCAGGGCGGTGGTGACGAACAGGCGACGCGGGCTCATGGCAGGGGGCTTTCTTTCGGGGGAACCCTTGATTTTAGGCGGGCCGGGCTGGCTGCGCCCATGGGGGCCAAGTCCTCACGCCCGCTGTGTCTATGCCCGACCACCGGCCGACCCGCCGGCGGAGCGTTAGACTTCGGGCGGCTTCTGCACACCCAGACATACACCACACCGGAGATTTTTTTCATGGCCGTCGACTCCCAAGCGCTGCTCACCGCCCTGCAGGCGGTGACCGATCCGAACACGGGCAAGGACTTCGTGTCCACCAAGGCGCTGAAAAACCTGAGCGAACAATACGGTGACGTGTCGTTCGATGTCGAGCTGGGTTACCCGGCCAAGAGCCAGATGCCGGCCTTGCGCCGCGCCCTGATCGCGGCCGCCAAGACGGTGGCCGGTGTGGAAAACGTGTCGGTCAACATGACCAGCAAGATCATTCCGCACGCCGTGCAGCGCGGCGTGCAGCTGCTGCCCAGCGTGAAAAACATCATTGCCGTGGCTTCCGGCAAGGGCGGCGTGGGCAAGAGCACCACGGCGGTCAACCTGGCACTGGCGCTGGCTGCCGAGGGTGCCAAGGTCGGCATCCTGGACGCTGACATCTACGGCCCCAGCCAGCCCATGATGATGGGTGTGGAAGGCCGCCCCGAAAGCGTCGATGGCCAGACCATGGAGCCGCTGGAGAACTACGGCGTGCAGGTGATCTCGATCGGTTTCCTGGTCGACAAGGACGAAGCCATGATTTGGCGCGGCCCCATGGCCACGCAGGCGCTGGAGCAGTTGCTGCGCCAGACCAACTGGAAAGACCTGGACTACCTGATCGTCGACATGCCTCCCGGCACCGGCGACATCCAGCTCACGCTCTCCCAGCGCGTGCCGCTCACCGGCGCGGTGATCGTGACCACGCCGCAGGACATTGCCCTGCTCGACGCGCGCAAGGGCATCAAGATGTTTGAAAAGGTGGGCGTGCCCATCCTCGGCATCGTCGAGAACATGGCGGTCTACTGCTGCCCGAACTGCGGCCACACCGAACACATCTTTGGTGCCGACGGTGGCAAGAAGATGGCGGCCGAGTACGGCATGGATTACCTGGGTGCATTGCCGCTGAACATGTCGATCCGGGTGCAGGCCGACAGCGGCATGCCCACGGTGGTGTCCGACCCCGATGGCGAGATTGCCGAGATCTACAAGTCGGTGGCTCGCCAGGTGGCGATCAAGATCGCGAAGCAGGCCAAGGACTTCTCGTCGAAATTTCCGAGCATCAAGATCTCCAAAGAAACCTGAGCCCGGTCGGGTATCACTTCCAGCAAAAAGGGCCCGCATCTGCGGGCCCTTTTTGCTGGGGGAGCGCTGGCGTCCAGCGCCTACCGACCGGCCAGCTGCATCAGGTCGTCTTCGGTGAGCACGCCTGCGTTGAAGCGCAAGCGCAGGAAGGCGAGCAGGTGCGCGTAACGGGCGTCTGCCAGCTCGCGTTCGGCCGTCACCAGGCGCTCGCGGGCGTTGAGCACGTCGAGGTTGGTGCGCACCCCGGCGGCCGTGCTCTTGATGGTCGCGTCGACGGCGATGCGACCGGATTCCACGGCCTGTTCCAGCGCCTGCACGCGCAAGGTGGTGGACTGCTGCAGACGGAGCTGGCGGTTCAGTTCCAGCAACACCTCGTCCACGCGGGCGTCCATCTCGGCCTGCGCCTGGATCAGGCGGGCCGCCACCTGCCGGGTTCTGGCCGACACGGCACCACCTGAAAACAGCGGCACGTTGAGCTCCACGCCCACCACATGGTTGGTGGTCCGCCGACGGGTGGCGAGATTCTGTTCGGCGTTGAACCGGGAGCTGGAGGTGGCGGCGGAATTGGAGGTGGTGGTGAAGTTCGAGTTGGAGCTCTCGTTCAGGAGGGGGGCCGAGCCGGTCGACACGCTGGACGTGGAGCCGGTGGTGGTGCTCGTGCTGCTGGAGTCGCCGACGCTCGTGGTGGTGTTCGAGATCGGGTTGACGTTGGAGCGGAAGTTCTCGCGCCTGACGGAGGCCACCAGGTCCAGCCGGGGGTAGTGGCCACTCTCAGCCTTGTTGACCTCCTGGTGGGCCGCTTCGACCTGGTAGCGCAGGGCCTCCAGCAGACCGTTCTGCGTCATGGCCAGTCCGTGCCAGTCTTCAGGGGTGGAGGCCAGGGTCGACGTGGTGACGATGTCGGTTTTCAGGGGAGCAAAAGAGGTCGCCCGCACGCCGGTCATCGCGATCAGGCGGTTGCGGGCGACCAGCAGCGCATCTTCGGCTTCGATGAGTTGAGCCTCTGCGAGCGCGCGCTTGGCCCGGGTTTCAAGCACATCGGTCTGGGTGCCTTCGCCACTCGAGAGCATGCGCTCGTTGGTGGTCTGCTGTTCATTCAGGGTGACGAGCTGGGTGAGTGCGAGCCGCCGGCTCTCTTCAGCAAAAAGGGCGCCCGCGTAGACCTCGGCCACGCGGACCATGAGCTCCTGCTGCTGGCTCCGGAACCGGGCCTCGCTGGCGGCGCTCAGGGCCTTGCCCTGGCGGTAGCCGGCCATGGCACCGAAATTGATCAGGGGCTGGCGCAGCTGCAGGGCAGTGGTGGTGTCCCGGAACTTGTTGGTTTCGATCTCGGTTTCGTCAACGGTCGAGTGCCCGGTGCTGTCCGTCTGGGTGGCGGCGTCCGAATCCGTGACACGGCGTTGCGATTCCCGGGGCTGGCCGGAGAGCGGGCCAGTGAACGCGCTGGCTGTCTGCAGCCGGTCGTTGGTGATGGTGCTGGTGCTGGTGGCCGTGCTGGTCTGGGTGGCTTCGGTGGATGCGGTGACCTGACCCTGGGTCGATCGCGTGGTGTTCCGGTTGGTGGTGTAGGTGGCGGCGATGCTGGGCAGCAGTTGCGCCCGTCCGAGTATTTTTTCTTCCCTGCCGGCATCGAGCGCTGCGATCGCGGCGCGGAAGGTGGGATCGTTCAGGCGCGCGGCCTCGTAAGCACGGGCCAGGTCCAGCGCTTCGGCGCCGGCCGGGGCGACCCAGGCCAGCGCCACGTTCAGGCAGATCAGGCGCATCCGCCGCTGCGCGGATCGGGTGCTGGGTGGAATGGGGTTGACGTCCACGGTGCTCACTCCTCGGTCATGGACATGCGGAAGTTGTCGCGCAGGGGGCGCAGCAGGTAGTTCATGAGGGTTCGCTCGCCGGTGCGCACGAACAGTTCGACCGGCATGCCCGGGCGTACCTGCAGGTCGGACAGCATCTTGCGGCCTTCGGGTGTGACCTCGGCACGCATGCGGTAGTAGGGCATGCCGGTCTGTTCGTCCACCAGGCGATCGGGCGAGACCTGCGTGACGATGCCGGGGATGCGTGGCGTGGTGTTCTGGTTGAAGGCCGAGAAGATCAGTTCGACCGGCAACTTCGGGTGCACCGAATCGATCAGGTGCACCGGCACCTGGCCCTCGACGACCAGTGGTTCGTCGAGCGGAACGATGTCCATCATGCGAAAGCCGGGCGATACCACGCCGCCTTCGGTGAAGATGCTGACATCGGCCACCATGCCGCCGACCGGGGCTTTCACTTCGGCATTGTTCAGTTCGTAGTCCAGCCCTTCCAGCCGGTTGCGCAGCGCATCCACCTGCTGCTGGATTTCGGTCAGCTGGGTGCGCACTTCTTTCTGGTAGTCCTGCTGGCGCAGCAGGGCCCGCAGGCGCAGTTCGCTGACCTGGCTCTGGTTGCGGCCCAGGTTGCCCGTGTCTTCCGCGATGGAGGCTTCGATCTGGGCGTAATTGCGTTCCAGTTCCAGCAAACGGTTGCGTGGCATGTAGCCGTCTTTGGCCAGGTCCGCCATGCCGTCGATCTGCTGTTTGAGCAGCCGCAGCTGCAGCTGCTTGCCCTGGCGCGACTCTTCGACCCCGGCGGCGTAGGCGGTCAGACCAAAGATGTTCTGCTCGGTGGCGGCCAGATCGCTGCGCAGCGCGCCCTGGCGGGACTCGAAGAGCTGCTTTTGCACCGCGAGCGTGGTGGCCACGCGCGGATCGCTGCCGCTGGCCTGGATGTCGGGCGGAAACACCAGGCTGGGGCGCCCGTCGCGTTCGGCCAGCAGACGGGCTTCGGTGATGCGCGCGGCCAGAAACTGGATGCGGGTGATTTCGGCGTTGGCCCGGGCCTGCACACTGTTCATGCGCACCAGCGCTTGTCCGGCGGTGACGGTGTCGCCTTCCTTGACGAAGATTTCTTCAACCGTGCCGCCCGTGAGGTGTTGCACCGCCTTCTTGTTGCCCGCCACGGTGACGGTGCCGCCCATGGGAACGCCTTTGTCGAGGGGCGCAAAAAACGCCCAGATCAGGAAACTGCCCAGCCCCACGAGCACGAGCCACCAGCCCAGACGGGCATGGGAGCTGGCGTCGGTCTTGACGGGGTTTTCGTCTTCCTGCCGGATGGTGGCGTCGGTCACAGCCAAGGCGTCTGTCGTCATCTTGTGTTCACTCTGGAAGCGTTCGGGTCTGCTGCAGCGGGTTCAGGCGGTTTCGCCTGCGGTGGGCGCTGTCGGGGCGGTGGGAGCCGGGTGGTCGGTAGATGGGTCGGTGGAGGGCGCCGCAGCTGGAGCCCGGGACGCGGCAGCCCCAGGCGGCGTCGCCGGACGCGGCAGCGCAGCGCCGTTGGCACCTTGCTGAGCCTGTTGACTGAGCTTGGCCAGATCGGCGAGCACCTGCTTGGTCGGGCCAAACATCTGGGGGACACCGTCGCGCAGGAACAGCAGCTTGTTGGTGATGCCGATCGCGTTGGTGCGGTGGGTGATGAGGATCAGGGTCTTGCCGCGCTTGCGCAGGTCGTTGATGGCCGAGAGCAGGGCCTGTTCGCCGGTGTCGTCGAGGTTGGAGTTGGGTTCGTCCAGCACGATCAGCGACGGGTCGTCGTACATCGCGCGGGCCAGACCGAGGCGCTGCTTCTGGCCGCCCGAGAGGCCGGCCCCGCCGTCGCCGAGCGGTGTGTCGTAGCCCTGCGGGAAGTGCAGGATCATGTCGTGCACACCCGCGCGCTGGGCGGCCTGGATCACCTTGTCGGAGTCCACCTCGCCAAAGCGGGCGATGTTTTCGGCCACGGTGCCGCCAAAGAGCTCGATGTCCTGGGGCAGGTAGCCGATGTGAGGGCCCAGTTCGGCCTTGTTCCAGAGGTAGACGTCGGCGCCATCGAGCCGGACTTTGCCGGCCGCGGCGGGCCAGACACCCACCAGCAGCCGTGCCAGTGTGGACTTGCCCGATCCGCTCGGGCCGATCACGCCCACCACGTCGCCCGCTGAAATCGTCAGACTCAGGTTGCGCAGGGCCGGCACGTTGGAGCCAGGCGGCACGGCCGTCACCGACTCCAGCGCCAGGTTGCCCAGCGGCTTGGGCAGGGGCATGCCTTCGCGCCGCGCCGGGTTGCTGGACAGCAGTTCGCTCAGACGCTGGTAGGCGCTGCGGGTGGACGACCAGCCCTTCCAGACGGTGATCAACTGGTCGACCGGCGCCAGCGCGCGGCCCATGAGGATGGAGCCGACGATCATCATCCCGGGGGTGATGCGGTTTTCGAGCGCCAGCAGGGCACCCAGGCCCAGGATCAGCGATTGCAGCGAGATGCGCACGAATTTGCTGGTGGCGGTGACGATGCCGGCCTTTTCGCTGGCTTCGGCCTGCAGTTGCAGGAAGCGGCCGTGCAGCTTGAACCAGCGCGACATGAGGTTGGGCAGCATGCCCATGGCCTGGATGACCTCGGCGTTGCGCAGGTTGTTGGTGGCCAGCGTGCCGGCGGTGACGGCCATGCCGTTGGCTTCGGCCAGTGGTTTGCGCGACACCACCTCGTTGACGTAGGCCAGGATGACCAGAATGAGGGTGCCCGCCACGGCGAACACGCCAAGGACCCAGTCGAACAGGAAGATGACCAGCAGGTAGACCGGGAACCAGGGCGCGTCAAAAAAGGCGAACAGGGAGTTGCCGGTGACGAACTGGCGGATGGTTGTCAGGTCCTGCAGCGCCTGGCCGGCATTGCCCCCCGAGCGTTTGAGGTTCTGCTCGAAGGAGGCGGTGTACACCCGCTTGTTGAGCTTCATGTCGAGTTGCGCACCGACGCGGATCAGCACGAAGCTGCGCACGAACTCCAGCCCGTTCATGAGCATGTAGGTGCCCAGCACCATCACGGTGAGCATGATCAGCGTCGTCTCGTTGCGGCTGGAGAGCACGCGGTCGTACACCTGCAGCATGTAGAGCGACGGCACCAGCATCAGCAAATTGATGATGGCGCTGAACACGCCCACGCTGCGAAAGGCGCCCCGAAAACCCGCCAGGGCCTGTCCGATCTCGTTGTTGGGCAATTTCAGGCTGGAAAACATGGTCAGCAGCGGATCCTCACCGGGAAGTCTTTCGTGTTCAATCACTTTAATCGAACACGCTGTCACATGTTTGTGTCGTAAACCCCATGCGGTCAAATGCATCACCACTTTGGCGGAAATGAGAATGCCCTGTTGTTCGGTGGCACATTGACGGGCGGTCTTTTCCGGTTTTGGGGGAGCGGGCGTTCGGGCAAGGGTTGCGGGAGGCGGCACAATCGCGCCCTCATGCCACTTCATCTTGCCCCCCGCGCCCGCCGGATCGTCCAGGCGGTCCTCTACGAAGCCTTTGCCGTCGCCTTCGTCGCGCCGGTGCTCATGGTCGTTTTTGATCAGGCGCCGCTGTCGTCGCTGGCGCTCACGCTCACCATGTCGAGCATCGCGCTGGCCTGGAATTACGGGTTCAACGCCCTCTTCGAGCGCTGGGAAGCCCGGCAGGTGGTCAAGGGCCGCTCACGGTGGCGGCGGGCGGCGCACGGCATCGGTTTCGAGGGCGGGCTGGCGATGATCCTGGTGCCGGTGATGGCCGCCTGGCTGGGCCTCTCGTGGTGGGCGGCGCTGGTGGCCAACCTGGGCCTGCTGCTGTTTTTCCTGGTCTACACGGTGGTTTTCACCTGGCTCTTCGACCGCGTGTTTGGCCTGCCCGCGTCGGCGCAGGTGCGCCTTCAGTAACGCAGGCGGCCTTCGCCGTCGATGATCGCCAGCTCCACGTAATTGGAGCCGTTGTGGGATCGGGGCGAGTACTGGGCCGTGAAACGGCCGAACGCGATTTCGCCCGCGCCTTCCATGGCCCGGATGAAACTGGCGGTGCTCAGGTCCCGACCCGTGCGCCGGAGGCCTTCGATCAGCAGGCGGGCGTGCACGAAACCTTCGAACTGGGAGGCCGAGGGTTGGCTGTCGGGCGACTTGGCGGCGTGCAGCTTCAGGTATTCGGCCACCACGGGAACCGCGTTGTTGCGCAGCGAGGGCATGATCTGCGCGAGCACGATGCCGCGCGCCTTGTCTTTCAGCACCCGGTTGATGCCGTCCAGGCTGGCGACCGAGAAGCCGTAGAACACCGGGCGGGCGGCGGTCGCCTGCACCGCCTGGACGTAGTTCGTGAACGTCAGTCCGGCGGTGCCGACGATGACGGCCTGGGGATTGGCCTGCGCCGTGGCGGCCGCAGCGGCAGCGAAATCGGGCGCGGCCGGATCGACCTTGACCTCGACGGCCAGCGGCAGATTCTCCGCCGCAGAGGACTTCCTGACTTCGGCCAGCAGGGCCTTGCCCAGCCCGTCGTCCTGGTAGAAAAAGGCGACCCGGGTGACGCCTATCTGTTTGAGCTGGGACAGGATGCGGGTGGACTCGTTGGCGTAACCGGCACGCACGTGGAACACGTGGGGGTTGATGGTGTCACGCAGGGCCGACGCGCCCGTGACCGGGCCGAACAGGATGGTTTTCGACTCCTTGAGCATCGGCAGCACGGCCGCCGTCTGGGCGGTGCCGGTGCTGTTGAAGAGCATGAACACCTTGTGTTCGTCCAGCAGCTTGCGGGAGTTCTCCACTGCGCGTTTGGGATCGAAGCTGTCGTCCAGGGTGGTGAAGCTGATCTTGCGCCCGTGGACGCCGCCGGCCGCGTTGACCGCGTCGAACAACAGCCGCGCACCCTCGCCGTACTGCACGGTCTGTGGCCCCAGCGGGCCCGAGAGCACCTGCGAGGCGCCGAGCCGGATCTCGGTGGATGTGACGCCTTCGTCGCCCGCGTGTGCTGCCGCGGCGAGCGCGAATCCCAGTGCCAGTCCCCGTCCCCATCTGTGAACCATGTTGAACCCTTGTTTTCCGTTGTCTCCGATGGGGTGCGAGTTTCGTTATGTTTAAGAACCAGATCAAGGCTGTGACACCCGGGTTTTCCCGGGGCTTGGGTCCGGAATGGGACGAGCGGCGTTTCAGGCGGAGTCAGCGGTGCACGAACAGGCGCTGGTTCTCCAGTTCGCGCAGCTTGAAGCGCTGGATCTTGCCGGTGGCCGTTTTGGGCAGTTCGGTCATGAACTCGATGAAGCGCGGGTACTTGTAGGGCGCGAGCTTTTCCTTCACGAAGGTCTGCAGCTCGGCTTCCGTCGCCTGCGCGCCGGCCTTCAGCACCACATAGGCCTTGGTCTTGACCAGGCCGTCGTCGTCGGTCTTGCCGATCACCGCGGCTTCGAGCACCGCAGGGTGCTGCACCAGCGTGGCTTCCACCTCGAACGGGCTCACGTAGATGCCGCTGACCTTGAGCATGTCGTCGTTGCGGCCGGCGTAGGTGTAGTAGCCGTCGGGGTCGCGGGTGTACTTGTCGCCGCTCTTGGTCCAGTTGCCCTGGAAGGTGTCGCGCGACTTGGCGCGATTGTTCCAGTACAGCAGCGCGGCGCTCGGGCCCTGGATGTAGAGGTCGCCGATCAGGTTGTGGCCGGTGATGACGCTGCCGTCTTCGTCGCGCAGCTGCACCTCGTAGCCGGGCACCGGTTTGCCGGTGGTGCCGTAGCGCACGTCGCCCGGGCGGTTGGAGAGAAAGATGTGCAGCATCTCGGTGCTGCCGATGCCGTCGATGATCTGGCAGCCGAAGTGTGCGGTCCAGCGCTCGCCGATGTCGCGCGGCAGCGCTTCGCCGGCCGACGAACACAGGCGCAGCGCGACCGCACTTTTCGCAGGCAGGTCGGGCGCGGCCAGCATGCCGCCGTAGCCGGTGGGCGCGCCGTAGAACACCGTCGGCTGGTGGTCGACCATCCGTTTGAACGTGGCCTGCGGCGTGGGCCGTTCGGCCATCAGCACCACGCTCGCGCCCACGCTCAGCGGAAACGACAAGCCATTGCCCAGCCCATAGGCGAAGAACAGCTTGGCGGCGGAGAACACGGTGTCGCTGTCTTTCAGACCCAGCACGGCTTTGCCGTAGAGCTCGGCTGTCCAGTACAGGCTGGACTGCGTGTGCACCGTGCCCTTGGGCGCGCCGGTGGAACCGGAGGAATACAGCCAGAAGGCCGGTTCGTCGCCGTGCGTGTCGGCGCCCTGGCCCTGGGCGTGGGCTGCTGCGAGCGCAGTGAAGTCGTGCGCGCCTGCGGGCAGCGGGTCTTTGGCGCGCGAGACGATCAGGTGCTTCACTTCGTTGGCGCCCGCGTCCAGCGCGGTCTGCAGCGTGGGCAGCAGCGCGGCCGAAACGAAGGCCGCCTGCGCGCGGCTGTCGGCCAGCATGTAGGTGTAGTCCTTGGCGGTCAGCAGGGTGTTCACCGCCACCGGCACCACGCCCGCGTGCAGCGCGCCCAGAAAGCTCACCACCCAGTCGCTGCAGTCGTGCATGAGCAGCAGCACGCGCTCTTCACGTTTCAGGCCCAGCGCCTGCAGCGCCGCCGAGAAGCGCTGCACCTGGTCGGCGAGCTGGCCGTAGGTGAGCGAGCCTGCGTCGTCGATCAGCGCGGTCTTGCCGGCGCGGCCGGCGTTGAGCGCGATCAGGTGGCGCGCGAAGTTGAAGCGTTCGGGTGGGGTGGGGGTGTCGGTGTGGCTCATGGTGTGTCTCCTGTTTTGTGGTCTCTGTCGGACTTCAGTATTTCAGTGGGGTGGCCGTCGCGGCGAGTACATCGAGCGCCGCCGTGCTGCCCTGCACCGCGCTGCGGCGGTGGTAGAAGCTCAGCGCACGCAGGCCACCGAGTTCTTCGCCGCCACCGGCGCGGCCCGGGCCGCCGTGCAGGCTCATGGGCATCACGTTGCCATGACCGCTCTGCACGGCGGCCACGTCGGGCGAAATGGCGTGCACGCGGCCGTGGCTGGAGCCCAGCTCGGCGGCGGCGTAGGCGATGAAGGCCGGGTCGCTGCTGTAGACCGAACTCACCAGCGAGCCTTCGCCGCGGCGGATCAGCTCCAGCGCCTGCTCCAGGCTGTCATAGGCCATGAGCGTGGCCACGGGGCCGAACACTTCGACCTCGTGCAGCACCCGGGCCTGCGCGGGCTGGCGGTGGCCGAGTAACACCGGCGCCACGCAGGCGGCCACCGCCGGGTCGGCGTCCACCAGCGCGGAGGCGCTGCCGTCGAACAGCACTTCGGCCTCCGTCTTCAGGTGGGCGATGCCGGCAACAACACTTTCAAACTGCTCGCGGCTCACCAGCGCACCCATGCGGGTGGTTTCGTTGCGCGGGTTGCCCACCGTGGTCTTGCCCAGCTTGGCGCCGATGGCCTGGGCTGTGGCGTCAAACAGCGCGCGCGGCACGAAGATGCGGCGGATCGCGGTGCACTTCTGGCCGCTCTTGACCGTCATCTCGCGCACCACCTCGCTCACCAGCAGGTTGAAGGCTTCATCGCCCGCGGCGGCGGCCGGGTCGAGCAGGGCGCTGTTCAGGCTGTCGGCTTCGATGTTGCAGCGCACCGAGCGCTGCGCCACCGCGGGGTGGCTGCGGATGATGCGCGCGGTTTCGGCCGAGCCGGTGAAGCTCACCACGTCGAACGGGCCGAGCTGGTCCATCAGGCCGGCCGACGAGCCGCACACCACCGACAGCGCGCCCGCGGGCAGGATGCCGGCGTCCACCACGTCTTTCACCATGCGTTGGGTCAGCCAGGCGGTGGCGGTAGCGGGTTTGATGATCACCGGCACACCCGAGAGCAGGGCCGGCGCGGCCTTCTCCCACAGGCCCCAGCTCGGGAAGTTGAAGGCGTTGATGAACAGCGCCACGCCGCGCGTGGGGCTCAGGATGTGCTGGGTCTGGAACACCGGGTCCTTGGCCATGCGGATGCGCTCGCCGTCGAGCAGCAGCTTCGCGTCGCCCAGGGCCTCGCCCTGTTTGGCGAAGTAGCCCAGGGTGAAGATGCCGCCGTCGATGTCCACCGCGGAGTCCTTGGTGGTGGTGCCGCAGTTGGCGGTGGCGATTTCGTAGTAGGCGTCGCGGTTGGCCTGCAACACCTTGACGATTTCGCCCAGCAGCGCGGCCCGCTGCCTGTAGGTGAGTGCTCGCAGGGCGGCGCCGCCCTGTTCGCGGGCGAAGGCAAAACCTTCGGCCAGGTCCAGCCCGGCGCTGCTCACGCGCACCAGGGGCTTGCCCAGCACCGGGTCGAGCAGCGTGCTGCCGTTGCCGGAGCCGTTTTGCCAGCGGCCGGCGAGGAAATTGGGAAGCAGGGGGGTGGAGTTCATGTCGGGTCGGGATGAGGGTTGATCAACAGGGCTGGTCGCCGCGCGGGATTGACGCTATAAATGCACTATCTTGCGTCTTGTGATTCATGCATTAAAGTGCATGTTCTGGCGAAAAGCAAGCCCCCGCAGGGATAACCCTTAAATACCGATGCCCATGAAAGAACCGGCCACCCTGGACCTAGCGCCCGAAGCCACACCCCCATCCGCCGAGGCCGACGAGCCACCGCGCCACCCGTTCCTGGTGGCGCTGGGCGAGCGGGTGCGCACCCTGCGTTCGCGCCGCGGCATGACGCGCAAGGCTGTGGCGCTGGCGGCCGACGTGTCCGAGCGCCACCTGGCCAACCTCGAATACGGCACCGGCAATGCCTCCATCCTGGTGCTGCTGCAGGTGGCGCAGGCGCTGCAATGCTCACTCACCGAGCTGCTGGGCGACGTGACCACCTCGTCACCCGAGTGGCTGCTGATCCGCGAGCTGCTGGAGAAGCGCAACGAGGCCGATCTGCGCCGCGTGCGCATGGCCATCGGCGGTTTGCTGGACGGGTATGCCGCGCCGGTCAACGACGCCGGTCGCCAGGCCCGCATCGCCCTGATCGGTCTGCGTGGCGCCGGCAAGTCCACCCTGGGCCAGCGCCTCGCCGACGATCTGGGCTATGCCTTCATCGAACTCAGTCGCGAGATCGAAAAATTCGCCGGCTGCAGCATCAACGAAATCCACGCGCTCTACGGCACACCGGCCTATCGCCGCTACGAGCGCCGCGCGCTGGAAGAAGCGATCCAGATCTACCCCGAGGTGGTGATCGCCACGCCGGGCGGACTGGTGTCGGACGCGGCCAACTTCAACCTGCTGCTCACGCACTGCACCACCGTCTGGCTGCAGGCCGATGCGGCCGACCACATGGGCCGCGTCGCGGCCCAGGGCGACATGCGGCCCATGGCCGCCAGCCGCGAGGCCATGGAAGATCTGAAGCGCATCCTGGCCGGGCGCTCCGCCTTCTATTCCAAGGCCGACCTGCATTTCAATACCAGCGGGCAGAGCGTGGACGATGCCTTTGACGCCTTGCGCACCCAGGTGCGGGAGGTGCTCGGGATTTTGTAACATGCATAAAAATGCATTGACGGTTTTGAAAATGTGCAATATTATTCATATCACGCGGTGCCCACCGGTGATTTGAACGACGGTCGGCGCCCCTTCAGTTCCCGCTGCAACCTGCAGCCATACCAACAGGAGACCGCCATGAACCCGAATGCCGTTGATTACCGCACCGCCCCCAGCGAATACCGCCACTGGAAACTCGCCTTCGATGGCGCCATCGCCACCCTGTCCATCGACATCGACGAAGAC
>Ga0154507_112_pt1 | contig 52100 bp, 51 predicted proteins | sample RifGroE1_FD_115986 | JGI IMG/M metagenome (GOLD analysis project Ga0154507, IMG submission 115986) | Burkholderiales bacterium GWE1_65_30
GCGCACCGGCAAGATCGGCGACGGCAAGATCTTTGTCTCCCCCCTCGAACAGGTCGTGCGCATCCGCACCGGTGAAGTCGGCAACGAGGCGCTTTGAATGAACACGGGTTGCTCCCTACGCAGGGCGATCTTCCGTTCATCTCTCAAAAACACGGCAACTCGCTGTACCTGGAAGGAACTGCACCGGCTTCGTTGATCGACTCCGGTTCGAGATCTCGGTCCATTGCCTTCGACGTGAAGTAGAGCACTTCCGCGCGTGGGTTCAGTGCCGGGAGCGCTGGCAGCATCCCGACAGTGGCGTGCTGATCGAAAGGCATAAGCTCCAGCAAATGCTGGGTGAGGCAGCCCAACTTGCACAACAGCGCCTTGGCGGAGCCGCACGCGTCATGTCTCGGGTGATGGATCTCACGCCAAGGCTTGGGAGGCTGGAAGCGCCAAGGTAGCTGAACAAAAAGCGCTGGGCGCACCGGTCGTGAAGAGGACGGCAACTTGCAATACAAACGGTACCATGGCCGGCAACACGAAAGAGGGAAAGACCAAGTGACGGGAGGGTGCGCAAACTCTTTTCTGCGGCAAGATAAGTGATGCCATGGTCCGCAGAGGGTCGGGCACAGCCGCTCACCTCGGGCGCGAGGAGTCGTTCTCGAAGCGCGACAGGCTGGCATGTGTTGAGAGGCTGGTAAGGGTGGTGCAGCGGTCGTTCGAGCCTTCAATCCTTGAAGGACCAGTGACCTTGGCTACCGACATTCAGGTGTGCCAGGCCACCGGCAGCACCCAGCCTATATCAGCCTTCATGTGCACCCTGCACCTTTCGCCGCGTCTGTTCAAACACCCAGATCAGGCCACCGATTTCTTCATTTCCTCACCCAACGCGGGCCAGGCTGCGCGCCACGCGCTCGCTGGCCCGGCGCAGTCGCTCCTTGAGCACGGGTGACTCCAGCACATCAAAGTCCACGTCCAGCGCCATGAGCCAGTACACCAGCGAGTCGAGCTGGCCTGTGCCACAGAGCATGAGGCAGTGTGCGTCGTCGATGGCTTCCAATGTGGCGGCGGATGGCGGAATGGTTTTCGCCATCACCTCGCGCGGCTGGTGCAGCACCACGCGCGCCTGGTCGCCCTGCTGGTGCACGCCGGCCATGGCCCCGGTGACGTAGGCGCGCAGGTCGCCCGCGGGCGGCTGGCGTGGCGCGAAGTGCGCGCCGGTGCGGGGGGTGCCCTGCACGCGGTCGATGCGGAAGGTGCGCCAGTCGTCGCGCGCCGGGTCCCAGGCCACGAGGTACCAGTGGTTGCCGGTGTGCACCAGCCCGTGCGGCTGCACCTGGCGCACGCTGGCCTGGCCGCGCAGGTCGCGGTAGCTGAATCCCACTTGCAACTGGTCGCGGCAGGCCGTGGCCAGGGTGGCCAGCACGCCCGCATCGATGGTGGGGCCGATGCGCTGCACCGGCACGATGGCCGAGCGCAGCGCGTTCGTGCGGCGGCGCAGGCGGGTGGGCATCACCTGTTCCAGTTTCACCAGCGCCCGCAGCGAGCTTTCTTCCACACCGCTCACGGTGCCGGCCGCGGCAATCTGCAGGGCAATGGCCACCGCCAGCGCCTCTTCGTCGTCCAGCAGCAGCGGCGGCAGCGACTGCCCCGCGCGAAACGCATAGCCGCCCGCCACGCCAGTGCTGGCGTGAATGGGGTAGCCGAGCTGGCGCAGCCGGTCGATATCGCGCCGCAGCGTGCGCGGGTGCACCTCCAGCCGCTCGGCCAGCTCGGGGCCTGCCCAGTGGCTGCGCGTTTGCAGCAGCGACAGGACGCGCAGCAGGCGCGAGGACGATGAAAGCATGTCCGCACTCTATCGTTTATTGAGGGCCGGAACTGTCCGCAATGGGCGCGACATTGTTGCCACGGGTTCGGCACGGTGTCGAGCCCGCCACTCACACCCCCAAGGAGCCCTTCATGTCCCACATCGTTCTCTACTGGCACCCCATGTCCAGCGCCACCCCTGTCGCCTGCGCCCTCGCCGAACTCGGCGTGCCGCACGAGCGCGTCAAGATCGACATCACCACCGGTGAGCAGCGCCGCCCCGACTTCCTGGCCCTGAACCCCAATGGCAAGGTGCCCACCTTGACGGTGGACGGCGCGCCGATGTTCGAGGCGCTGGCGATCGAGATGTGGCTGGGGCAGACCTACGGCGTCCAGAGCGGTCTGTGGCCCGCCGAAGGCACGCCCGAACGCCTGCAGGCCATGGCCTGGAGCACCTGGGCCTACGTGACCTACGGCGCGCAGGTGTTTCGACTGCAGGCCGCGAAAGACATGGGCACGCCCGACGACGCGCACGGCACCGCGGCGCGCAAGGCCCTGGACGAGTTGCTCGCCGTGCTCGACGGGCGTCTGAACCAGAAGCCCTGGCTGCTCGGCGATGCGTACACGCTGGCCGACCTGATCGTGGCGTCGGTGATCGGCTACAGCGTCTACCTCGGTGCCCCGGTGGCCGGGCACCCGACCACGCACGCCTGGCTGCAGAAGGTGCAGGCGCGTCCGTCGATGCAGATCGACGCCTGACCTGAAGCGTTGTCGGCCAGGAGGTCGATCGGGGCGGCGCGTCATGCCGTTTTCACTAGGTCGGGCGGAGCGTGTGCGGGGTGAGAATGGTCCGATGACCACCTCGACCACCTCGACCACCTCGACCACCTCGACCTCCTCCTTCCTCTCTGACGCCGACCGCACCCCGGTCGCGACCTACACCTGGGCCGACGTGCCCGGCCAGCCCACCGGCGTGGTGCAGATCGCGCACGGGCTGGCCGAGCACGGTGAACGCTACGACCGCTTTGCCCGGGCGCTCAACGCGGCCGGCTTCGTGGTCCACGCGGTCGATCACCGTGGGCACGGGCGCACCGCCAACGGGCGCCTGGGTGACTTCGGTGCGGCCGGCTTCGGCGGCCTGATCGCCGATGTGGCCCAGTTCGGCGCCGCGCTGCGTGCGCAGCACGGCGGCCTTCCGGTGTTTCTGTTCGCGCATTCGATGGGGTCGTTTGCCGCGCAGGCGACCATGCTCGACCACGCATCGACATGGTCGGGCGTGGTGCTGTCTGGCTCGACCGCGCTGGACGCCTTTGCCGCGGCCATGGCCAACGCGCCCGCGAACGCACCCGCCGGGCTCGAAGCCTTCAATGCGGGTTTTGAACACCGCACGGGCTACGAATGGCTGTCGCGCGACCCCGCCGAGGTGGACGCCTACGTGGCGAACCCCTGGTGCGGCTGGGACGTGCCGGCCGATGTGATTCCCGCCTTGTTCGCGCCCGCGCCTCGCGTGGCCGACCCGGCGCGGCTGGCGGGCATCCGCAGCGACCTGCCTGTCCTGATCGCTTCCGGCGATGCCGACCCGCTGGCGGGTGGCGGCGCGCTGATCCAGTTGCTGGGCCAGCGCTACCGCGATGCCGGCCTGGCCGACGTGACGGTCAAGCTGTACCCGGGCGCCCGCCACGAAATCCTGAACGAGAGCAACCGCGATGAGGTGACCGCCGACATCGTGGCCTGGCTTCGCGCCCACGCGGGCTAGGCGCTGCCACCTTGATGCGGTGCCGCGATGACGGCGCCCTAGACCGTCGGAACCGTGCCACCGTCGATCAGGTGCTCTGATCCCGAGATGGAGCCCGCGCGCGGCGACACCAGGAAGGTGATCAGATCGGCCACCTCTTCCGGCCTGGCCGGCCGTCCGAGTGGGATGCCCCCCAGCGACTGCATGATGATCCGCTGGCCGCCCTCGTAGTCCGTCCCGGCCTGGCGTGCCAGCCGCTCGGCCAGCGCCACGGAGGCCTCCGTCTCGATCCAGCCGGGCGCGACGCTCAGCACGCGAACGCCCTTCGGGGTCACTTCTTTGGACAAGGCCTTGCTGTAGGTCGAAAGGGCCGCCTTGGCCGCGGCGTAGGCGGTCGTCGATTCCGGCAAGGGCAGCAGGCGCTGGATCGAGCTGACGTGAACGATGACGCCGGAACCCTGGGCCAGCATGGCGGGCAGCAGCGCGCGGTCGAGCCGCACGGCCGGCATCAGGTTCTGGTTCAGCTCGTTGAACCAGTGCGCATCGCCAAGGGCCGCGAAGCCGCCGCCCGGCGCGCTGGAGCCACCCAGCACGTTGACCAGGATGTCCACGCCGCCCCATTGGTTGAGCACCGACTGCGCCACGTCCGCCACGCCTTGCGCGGTGGTGAGATCGGCTGCGATGTAGGTCACGCCGTCGGTGGCCGTTGCGGGCAGCGAACGCGCTGTGGTCATCACCTGCACGCCCGCCGCGTGCAGGCCGCGCACCACGGCGGCGCCCACGCCCTTGGTGCCGCCCGAGACCAGGGCGCGCTTACCTTGAAGTTGAAGATCGAAGCTCATGCGGTGATCTCCAGCGAGGCGATCAGGCCGCGTTCCAGGCGAAAGCGGTACCGCAGGTCGACCGGACTGCCGGGGAAGTTGCCGGTCACCCGGCCGCTGACGATGTGGTGCCCGTTGTCCTGCTCGAGCGCGAAGGGCGCGGTCGTGTAGGCGTATTGGGCCGAAGCGGCCGCCTTCCACGCCCGGATGGCGTCCAGGCCGGTGTGGGTCCGGCCTTCGTCCTTCACGGTGGCCTGCGCTGTGAAGCAGCGGGCCAGCGCATCGGGGTTCTGCCGGTCGGCCGAGAAGTAGGCCGCGATGGATTCGGGAAGATGCAGAGTGGTCATGGTGAAGACTCCTGGTGGGTGAGGGCCCAAGGATGCGACCGCAGAAGAAATTAGTGAATCACCTAGAATTTGAATTCGTTATTAAGCAAAGGATGCACAATGCGCGGCTCCGACTACGCTGAACTGAAGGCCTTTGCCGCCGTCGTCGAGCGCAGCAGCTTTGCGCGGGCCGCCGAGCATCTGGGTCTGTCGCCTTCGGCGCTCAGCCAGACCATCCGCCAGCTCGAAGCCCGGCTGGGTGCGCGGCTGCTGAACCGCACCACCCGCAGCGTGGCACCGACCGCAGCGGGCGAACAGCTGTACGCCCGCATCGCACCGCTGTTCCGGGCGATGGCCGACGCCGTGGCCGAGGCCAGCGCGGCGGCGGGGCAGATGAGCGGAACGCTGCGCATCAACACGCTGGGCATGGCGGCCCGGCAGATCATTGCGCCGCGGCTCGGCCGGTTCCATCGCGCATTCCCGGACGTGACGCTGGACATCGTGGTCGACGACGGGCTGAGCGACATCGTCGCGGGCCGCTTCGATGCGGGCATCCGGGTGGGCGGGCGGCTGGAGAAGGACATGATCGCCGTGCGCCTGACGCCGGACGTGAAGATGGTCGCGGTGGCGTCGCCGGACTATCTGGCGCGGCGCGGTCTGCCGCAATCACCCGCCGACCTGCATCACCACGCCTGCATCAACTGGCGGCTGCAGACCGACGGCCGGGCCTACCAATGGGAGTTCGAGAAAAGGGGCCGGCGGATCGAGGTGGCGGCGTCCGGGCCTCTGGTCACCAACCACTCGGACATCGGCGTCGCCGCCGCGTTGCAAGGCTTGGGCATTGCCTATGCCTTTGACCGCGAGCGCGTCGATGAGCACCTCGCTCAAGGACAGCTCGTGCAGGTGCTGGCCGACTGGTCGATCACACGGCCAGGGTTGTTCGTCTACTACTCGAACCGGCACCACCAAGCTGCGATCCTGGGCGCTTTCATCGATTGTTTACTGGACCGTGACCTTGCCAAACCGGCACCAAAGTCCAAGGAATCTGCGTGACCTGGTACCGCCAGTGGCACCTCAAGGTGGTGGCGCCAACAGCGGCAACAACGCCCTCTGCCCCACCGGCGTCACCGCCACATCCCGCCCTGTCCCCCGCCGCACCCAGCCCTGCGCCACCAGGTGCAGGTACAGCCGGTCGGCCAGTTCGCCGGCGAGGTGGTCGCGCCGCTCGGACCAGTCCAGGCAGGGGTAGGCGTAGCGCCTTTTCTTGCCGGGCTCGGGCGCGTCGAAACCCAGCCGCAGCAGCCATTCGCGGCCGCTGTCGGTGAGCGTGTAGCCGCTGCTCGCCGGCTGCAGTCCGCCGGCCGCCATCAGGCCGTCGAAAAGCCGGGTGCCCAGCCGCCCCGCCAGGTGCCCGTAGCAGCAGCGCGCCTCGCGCAGCCGAGCCCGTTCGGGCGACGAGGCCCATTGCTGTTCGTGGTCGCCGCGCTCGGCCACCACGGCCAGGGCTTCCAGTGCGTGGGCCACGTCGGCGTCGGCGAGCCGGTAGTAGCGGTGGCGGCCGCGCGGTTCGCAGGCCACGAAGCGCGCTTCGAGCAGCTGGGCGAGGTGGCCGCTGGCGGTGGCGGGCGTCACCGACGCGGCCTTGGCCAGCTCGCTGGCGCTGGCGCATTCGCCGCTGAGCAGGTAGGCGAGCATGCGCGAGCGCGCCGGGTCGGCCACCATGGCGGCCACGCGGGCGAGGCGGGGTTCGTGCGGGGTGCTGGTCATGGCCCTCAGAGTAGCGCAGCCCGCGAGTCGGCGGGCGCCTGCGTGCGGTCGAGCAGACCGTAGTCGCGCAGCACGGTGGCCACGCGCAGCCGGTAGCCCTCGAACACGGCGCTGCGCCCTTGTTGCTGCGCGGCCCTGTGGTGCGCCTGGCAGCGCCACGCGCGCACGGCGGCCTCGTCGCGCCAGAAGCTCAGCGAGAGGTAGCGGCCCGGCTGGGTGAGGCTTTCAAACCGCTCCACCGACAGAAAGCCGTCGGTGGCCTGCAGTTCGGGCAGCAGGACCGCCGCGATGTCGAGGTAATCCGGCGCGGCGCCTTCGTGCGGCTCGACCTCAAAGATGACCGCGATCACGGCGCCACCTGCCGGGGCTGGTGGACCGTGCCGGCCACGTCTTCGAGCCAGGTGCGTTCTTCGCGCAGGATGAAGCGCTGTGCCTGCGCCATCTCGAAGTTGGCGCGGCCTTCGGCGTCGCTGCGCAGCACGGCGCGGTAGCGTTCGTAGGCCGCGAGGTTGTCGAAGCCGATCAGGCCCCAGGCGATGTCGTTGCTGCCTTCGTGCGGCAAAAAGTAGCCGAGCAGCTCGCCGCCGCAGCGGGGAATGATGCGGCCCCAGGCTTCGGCGTAGCGGCGGAAGGCGTCGCGCTGAAAGGGGTCGATCTGGTAGCGGATGAAGCAGGTGATGGAGGTGGCAGTCATGGCGTCGGCACGGGTGTGGAACAGGGTGTCCACTGTGCTGCCGGCCGGCTGTCGGATGCTTCGGTGTGGGTCGAAGTGTGGGGGTTTCCATCCCGCCAAAGGCGACAACCTGCAACGCCTGAACTGTGCCAACGGATACGATGCAATCCTCCCGGGGAGATGCCAACAACATGCAGATGCTTTCACGCCGAACACTTCTCCTGTCCGCCCTGCTCAGTGCGGCGTCCCTCAACGTGTGGGCCAACCCCACAGGCCAGGGGATGACCCGCGACGATCGCAGGCAGGCCCTGGACCGCTTCATCGCGAAGAAGAAGTTCGTGAGGGAGCCGTTTTATCTCGTCGACCTGGACGAAGCAGACCGCCTCAGGTACGAAGCCTGGGTGAACCAGCTGGCGCGCTCACTGCGCAAGCTGGCGCCGTCCAGACAGACGAAGCCGGTCGTGCTGGAGAAGTTCAAGCCCGTGATGAAGAAGTTCGAGGACACCGAAGAGGAGGATCAGGATCGGTTCCTTTGGTACCTCGACGAATTGATGGGCATTTTCAGCATCGAAAGCTCGGACGGTCTGTTGAGCACGTGGCGCCATGGCTACGACACGACAGGGGTGATGGAAGCGCGCAACGCCCAGGCGCTTGCGGCGATGACGCCCGAAGAGCGCGCGTTGCTGGACCGCCTTCAGGGCATGACGGCTGCCAATGCGGAAAAAATGTTGCGTTCCGCTCTGGGTCAGCCGACCGTCGAGTCCGAGTTGCTCAAGGGGTGGGAACTGCCGGGCGACCCGGCTTCTCAACCGGGACTGGAGATCCACGGGCATGCGGTCCTGTTTTTCTGGATGACGTCGAACCGCTTCCTCTATGGGCGCTGGTTGTGATGCCTGGCTGAACCCTCCGACGCTGGGCTTGTACTGACGGTGGGCTTGCGCCCCAGCCCGCCACCGCACCTCAGCGCAGCACCCCGGCAAAGAACGCCGACAGTTCGTCAAACCCGTCCAGCGGCAACACATTGGCGATGTACTGATCGGGGCGCACCACGATCAAGCAACCGCGTTCGCGATCAATCCCGCGCATGTCGAAGATGTCGCCCGCGCCTTTGTGATCGACGCAGAAGATCTTCTCGTGGTCCTGCAGGCCGAGCTGGCCGGTCCGGGGCTTGAGCAGCGAAGGCATGTGCTCGTAGGCGAGCTGGTCGAAGGTCTGCTGGAACACGGCGCGCACGTCGATCACCGCGTCGATGTCTTCGCCCTTTCGGGTGTGCTTGACCACCGGGGACTTCGCATCGGTCTCCAGCCAGTCCGCGAGCTTGTGGATCGCAGAACCCGGGTTGGAGCTGTCGGCCTGGCCGGCGAAGGCGTAGATGCGCCAGCGTGCGTCGGCCTCGGCGGCGTGGCCGAGCTGCATCTGCTTGGCGTCGGAGAGGCGCACCACGGGGGCCGAGTGGAAGCGGCGGCCGATCTCTTCGCCTTGGGCGAGCGCCTGGTGCGTCGGCGGCGCGAACAGGGTGGAGGTGTCGTACTTCACCGCGGTGCCTCCGGTGAATTCGAGGTTGGCCTTGAACTGGCGGATGATGCGCGGCTCTTCCGTGCCGTCGCGCTCGGCCTGGGTGGTGGGCGCGGACATGATGCGTGACCATTCGTGGTCGGTCTCGACCAGGCGCTTGGCTTCGGTCAGGCGTTCCTTCGAGTAGCTGCGCAGCAGGCTGGCGTCGGCGCGGCCCTGCAGCACGTGCACCAGCTTCCAGCCCAGGTTGAAGGTGTCCTGCATGGAGACGTTCATGCCCTGGCCCGCCTTGGGCGAGTGGGTGTGGCAGGCGTCGCCGGCGGTGAACACTCGGGGGCAACGGTCGGAGCCTTCGGGCACGTCGTCGAACTTGTCGGTGAGGCTGTGGCCGATGTCGTAGATCGACCACCAGACCACTTCCTTCACGTCGATCGAGTAGGGCCGGATGATGCGGTTGGCCGCCGCGATCATGTCTTCCTGTGTGAACTTGCGGCTCGCGGCTTTCTCGCCGTCCTTGAGCTTGTCGAGCTCCACGTACATGCGGAACACGTAGCCGCCCTCGCGCGGCAGGATCAGCACGTTGCCCTCGCTGGCCGACGAGATCAGGCACTTCTGGCGCACATCGGGGAAGTCGGTGTTGGCCAGGATGTCCATCACGCCCCAGGCCTGGTGCGCGGCGTCGCCGTGCAGTTCGCCGCCGATGGATTTGCGCACCGCCGAATGGGCGCCGTCGCAGCCGACGACGTAGTTCGCCCGCACCGTGCGCGTGGACCACCAGTTCACGCCGCTGGCGTCCTTGAGCGTCACGGTCACCGGGTGGTCGTCGGTGGTCGGGTCCACCGTCAGGCTCACGATTTCCCAGCTGTAGTCGGGCGCAAGGCGCGAGGGCGAATTCGCCATCACTTCGAGGAACAGCTCGTGCAGCCGCGCCTGGTTGATCAGGATGTGCGGCATCTCCGAACTGTCGTCGGCCACGTCCTGTACCCGGCCGACGCGCTTGATGTGCTGCGGGTTGACGGGATCGGGCATCCAGAAGTTGGTCTGGTTCACCCAATAGGTTTCGCGCTTGACCTTGTCGGCGAAACCGAAGGCCTGGAACATCTCCATGGTGCGCGTGTTGATGCCGTCGGCCTTGCCCTTGATGATGTTGGTGGGCATGCGCTCGACGATCATGGTCTCGATATCCGGGAACTGCGCGAGCTGGGCGGCCAGGCAAAGGCCCGCCGGGCCGGTGCCGGCGATCAGCACGTCGACCTTCTCGGGCAGGGGTTCGTTTACGCCGCGGTTGCGGCGGCCTGGTGCGGCCTGCTTGACGTCGGGACTACCACCGCGGAAGCCATCTTTGTAGAACTGCATTGCTTGTCTCCTGGGTTTGAGGCGCACCATGAAAGTCGGTGTGTGTGCAAATGATATCTATACTTACTATTCCTTGTCAATACGGTACGTATACTTATCAATGGGAGCCAACCGGCGCACCCGATGTGAACCAGAACTTTGAAACGGAGCGAGAGGATGGACTCACTCGACATGGCGGGGCACCTGATCCGCCGCCTGCACCAGCAGTCCACCCTGGTCTTCGTGCAGCGCACGCAGGCGGCGGGTTTTGATCTGACGCCGATCCAGTTTGCGGCGCTCGACGCGATCCACAACCAGCCCGGCACGGACCAGGCGCGGGTGGCCGAAATGATTGCCTACGACCGCGCCACCATCGGCGGCGTCATCGAGCGCCTGGAACAGAAGGGGTGGGTGCGTCGCGTCGTCAGCGAGCGGGACCGCCGGGCGCGCGAACTGTCGCTGACCCCCGAAGGGCAACGCATCTTCAAGGCGCTGGTCCCGGTGGTGCGGAACCTCCAGGACGACATCCTGCCGTCGCTGGGTGACGCTGACCGCGCGCGTTTTCTCAAGCTGGCCCGGCAGGCTGTGGGGCAGTAACCGCCCTGGTTCCGCCGCGCCGTGGTCAGCGGCGCGGTCAGATCACATCACTTCACTTCGGTCGCGAACTGCTCCAGCGGGCGGCGGACCTTCTTCAGGTTCACCAGCCAGTCGCCTTCGTCGGCGCGGTAGCCCAGCGGCAGGATCGCGACGCTGCGCAGGCCGCGCTCGCGCAGCTTGAGGATCTCGTCCAGCTTGGCCGGGTCGAAACCTTCCATGGGCGTGCTGTCCACCTCTTCAAACGCGGCGGCGATCAGCGCGGCACCGAGGCCGATGTAGGCCTGGCGGGCGGCGTGCTGGAAGTTCACCTCGGCGTCGCGCTGGGGGTAGCTGTTCAGCAGCATCTGGCGGTAGTTTTCCCAGCCTTCGTTGGTGTTGCCGCGCTGTTCGTTCGTCAGGTCGAACATGTGGTTGATGCGCTCGGGCGTGTAGTTGTCCCAGGCGACGAACACCAGCAGGTGCGAGCCGTCGGTGATCTGCGCCTGGTTCCAGGCGATGGGCTGGATCTGCTCGCGAACGGCCTTGCTGGTGACGACGAAGATCTCGTAGGGCTGCAGGCCACTGGAGGTGGGCGCCAGGCGCGCGGCTTCGACGATACGGTCCACCTTGTCTTGCGGCACGGCCCGGGTGGCGTCCATTTTTTTGGTGGCGTAGCGCCATTGCAGTTTGTCGAGCAGGACGGGGGCGTGGATGGGTAACGACAGATCGCTCATGGGTTTTCTCCGATGGGGGTGGCGCCCACACAGCGTGGGCGGATGGGCCATCTTGCTGCATTGCAGCAAATGAGGTCGGCTGTCGCGCAGGAGACGGCGCTGCGCCGACCCGAGTGGCGAGCGCTCAGCGCGAATCGTCGGGATCGGGTATACGCACCATCGTGATGGCGTCGAAGGGGCACTTCACCACGCACTTCGCGCAACCGGTGCAGCCCGCCGCGTCGTGCAGCGTGCTCTTCTTCTGCCAGTTCGGGGCCGTCTCCAGCGAGAGCACGTGCGGCGGGCACACGCCCACGCACCAGCCGCAGCCGGTGCAGCGCGTCGGGTTGATGACAGGCAGGGCCTTGCGTTCGGTCGCCATGCCGTTATTGTGTGTGCACCATGCAAGACGACATCCCCACCCTGCGCCGCATCCTCGCGCGCGACCGCACCATCGCCGTGGTCGGCCTCTCGGCCGAATGGCACCGCCCCAGCCACTTCGCCGCCAAGTACCTGCAGGAGCACGGCTACCGCATCGTGCCGGTGAACCCGCGCTACCCGGAAATCCTGGGCGAAAAGAGCTATCCGCGGCTGGAAGACATTCCTTTCCCGGTCGACATGGTCGACGTGTTCCGCAAGGCCGAAGAAATTCCGGCCGTGGCGCGCAGCGCCGTCGCCATCGGCGCCAAGACGCTGTGGCAACAGCTCGGCCTGATGAGCGAAGAAGCCGACCGCATCGCCACCGAAGGCGGGCTCGATTCGGTGTGGGACCGCTGCGTCAAGATCGAACACGCGCGCCTCTTCGGCGGGCTCAACTGGGCCGGGGTGAACACCCAGGTCATCTCGGCCCACCGACCAAAGCAGGGCTGACACCATGGCCGACCGCAGCTTCCAGCCCGAAACCCTGGCCATCCACGCCGGCCAGATCCCCGACGCCGCCACCGGCGCGCGTGCCCTGCCGATCTACCAGACGACCAGCTTCGTTTTCGACAGCGCCGAACACGCGGCCAGCCTGTTCAACCTGCAGACCTTCGGCAACGTCTACTCGCGCCTGTCCAACCCCACCGTCGCCGCGCTCGAAGAGCGTGTGGCCGCGCTGGAGGGCGGCCGCGCCGCCGTGGCCACCGCCAGTGGCATGGCGGCCGAAGCGCTCGCGCTCACCACCTTGCTGCAGGCGGGTGACCACGTGGTCGCGGCCGGCGCACTCTACGGCGGCAGCGTCACCATGCTCGCCGTCAACCTCAAGAAGTTCGGCATCGAGACCAGCTTCGTCGACGCGACGAACCCCGACGCCTTCGCCGCCGCCATTCGCCCCAACACACGCGCCGTGTTCGCCGAAACGCTGGGCAACCCGAGCATGGTCGTGCTCGACATCGCGGCCGTGGCCGACGTAGCGCACGCGCACGGCCTGCCGCTGATGGTGGACAACACCGTGCCCAGCCCTTTCCTCTGCAACCCGCTGAAACACGGCGCCGACATCGTGGTGCACAGCGCCACCAAATACCTCGCCGGCCACGGCACCACGCTCGGCGGCGTGGTCGTTGAAGGCGGCAAATTCCCGTGGGACAACGGCAAATTCCCCGGCATGACCGAGCCCAGCCCGGGCTACCACGGCGTGAAGTTCTACGAAACCTTTGGCGACTTCGGCTTCACCATGCGATGCCGCATGGAAGGCCTGCGCGTCTTCGGCGCCGCACTCTCGCCCACCAGCGCCTGGCAGATCCTGCAAGGCGTGGAGACGCTGCCGCTGCGCATGGAGCGCCACTGCAGCAACGCGCTCGCCGTGGCGCAGTACCTGAAAGGCGACCCGCGCGTGGGCTGGGTCAATTACCCCGGCCTGCCCGACCACCCGCAACACGCGCTCATGAAAAAGCAGATGTGCGGCGCCTCCGGCCTGCTCGCGTTCGGCGTGAAAGGTGGGCTCGACCAAGGCGTGAAGTTCATCGAAAGCGCGCAGTTCATGAGCCACCTGGTCAACATCGGCGACACGCGTACCCTCATCAGCCACCCCGCCAGCACCACCCACCGCCAGCTCGACGCGGCCCAGCAGCTCGCGGCCGGCGTGCCGCCCGACATGGTGCGCATCTCCGTCGGACTGGAGCACATCGACGACATCCTGTGGGACATCGATCAGGCGCTGGCGCGGGCCACCGCCTGAAGGCCCGGAACCTGAGGTCAGGTGATGGTGAAGTCCGCAGCTGACAGGGTTGGAATCCCCACCAGCGTGGCGAACTGCACCGCAGCACCAGCGCCGCTGCCGTCGGCGTCGTAGCTCAGGGCGCCGGTGGTGGTGTTGTAGACCACATGGTCGTTGGCATCCATGGCGAGCCCATTGGCGTTGGCGGCGAAACGGGTGCTGGCCAGAACGCCGGTGGTGGTGAGCCTGGTGAAGATGGCGTTTTCCAGCTGGATGCTGTCACCCACAGCCCAGTCGGTGACCGTGTCGACATTGGTGGAGCCCAAGGTGTCGGCAAAGCGGAACACGTCGTTGCCAGCCCCGCCGGTGAGGACGTCGTTCCCCCGGCCCCCGTTCAGCTTGTCTGCTCCCGCTCCACCGTCCAGCACGTCGTTGCCGGTCAGGCCGGAGAGCAGGTTGGCCCCCTCGTTGCCGATCAACCAGTTGTCCAGCGTGTTGCCGTTGCCGTTCAGCGCAGCGGTGCCCAGCAGCGTCAGGCGTTCAACATTCCCGCTCAAGGTGAAGCCGACGGTGGCCATGACGGTGTCCGTGCCCGCGCCGGTGCCTTCGCTCACCACATCCGAAGCGTGGTTCACCCAGTAGGTGTCGTTGCCGGCGCCGCCCAACAGGGTGTCGATGCCCAGGCCGCCGTCCAGCGTATCGGCAAAGGCCGTGCCGGTGAGTCGGTTGTTCCCAGCGTTGCCCACCATCGTCAATCCATTGCCGACGGCGGCAGCGTTCACATGCAGGCTCAGCGTGCCGCTGCTGATGGCCTCCGCGCCGATGCCGGTACCGACGACGACACGCTCCACACCAGCATCACCCGCGTAGAGCGTGAGCGTGCTGCTGGTCGTTGCTGCGAAACGGACCTCGTCCACGCCTTGTGTGCCCGAGTCCACGAACTCGGCTGCGGTGTGCTCCGATGCGGTGGACACCAGATACAGGTCTGAGCCATCGCCGCCATCGAGGCGGTCCACACCGGCACCACCGATCAGCACGTCGTTGCCGCTGCGGCCGGTCAACGTGTCATTGCCTGCCTGGCCGTTGAGGGTGTCATGTCCCAGGCTCCCGATGAAGATGTCGGCGCCGGCACTGCCCGTCCAGTTCAGATTCGTGGGGGCCACCGGAGCCGTCGACGCGCTGGTCACGGCTTCCAGCGCTCCATAGCCGTCGACATAGCGCACCTCCACATCGACGGTCTGACCCACGTCGGTGGCTGTCAGCGTGTAGTGGTCCTCGGTGGCGCCCTCGATGGCGTTGCCGTCGACCCGCCACTGGTAGTGCACGGTGCCCATGCCGTCGGCATCGGCCAGGGTGTGCGAGGCCAGCAGTGTCTGCCCCGCTTCAGCCTCGCCCTGCACCAGCACTTCGCCGGTCGGGCCGCTGTTGGGCCTGAGTGCTGCCGCCTGGATGATTTCCCGTCCCCACCGGGTGCCGTCGGCAAACACGATGGACTGGATCGTGTCGTCCAGGAAACGGATCTCGTCCTGCGTGCCGGACAGGCGCAGCACCCCGTCTGCAGCTGGAACACAGTCTGACCGGTGATGGGGTCGACGTGGTGGTCCTGGACATACAGTTCCACCTGATCCGGGCCGATGCCGGGTGCGACGACGATGCGGTTGTTGTCCTGATAACCAGCAAAGTCGATGACCGTGTCGGAGCCACCACCGGCCTTGAGCACATAGGTGTCGGAGCCGTAGCCACCGTCGAGCCAGTCGTTGCCGGCGCCGCCGTCGAGCACATCGTTGCCGTCATTGCCCAACAAGGTCTCATTGCCGGTGCCGCCCTGCAGGTAGTCGGCCTGCCAGGAGCCTCCCAGGAAATCTTGCCCGGGCATGGCTTGCATGAACGCCATGGACAACTGCGGGAACTGCGCCGAATTCCAGACCGTGCCGTCGCTGAACAGCACCTCGTTGATGCCATCCGGCTGAAAGCGCAGCTCGTCGTTCGAGCCCAGCAGGCGCAGCACGAAACCGCTGGGAACGTACTGACCGGTCAGCGGATCGGGTCCACCCTCGCTCCAGAACAGGGCCACCTGGTCCGGGCCGATGCCAGGGGCGACGACGATGCGGTTGGTCTCGCCGGAGTTCGCCCAATCGAAGACCATATCGGAGCCGCCACCGGTGCGCAGCACATAGGTGTCCGAGCCCGAGCTGCCGTCGAGCATGTCGTTGCCCGCGCCGCCGTCGAGTACGTCGTTGGCGTCGCCGCCGTAGATGTGCTCGCTGTCCGAGCCGCCTTGAAGGTAGTCGGCTTGAGAGGAGCCGTTGAGCCACCCCTGGCCGGGCATGGCCGTCTGGAACTGCTGCATCAGCTGCGGGAACTGGGCCGAGGACCAGGTGGTGCCGTCGGAGAACAGAACTTCCTGAACGGAATCGCGCTGGAAGCGAATCTCATCGCTCGAGCCCAGCAGGCGCAGCACAAAGCCGCTGGGAACGTACTGACCGGTCAGCGGGTCAGGGCCACCCTCGCTCCAGAACAGGGCCACCTGGTCTGGGCTGATGCCCGGTGCGACGACGATGCGGTTGCTGTCCTGGTAGTTGGCAAAGTCCAGAACGGTGTCGGAACCACCACCGACCTTGAGCACATAGGTGTCGGAGCCGTAGCCTCCATCGAGCCAGTCGTTGCCGGCGCCGCCGTCGAGCACGTCGTTGCCATCGTTGCCCACGATGGTTTCATTCCCACCTGCACCCTGCAGGTAGTCGGCACCCCAGGAGCCACCCACAAACGTCTGGCCGGGCATGGCTTCCATGAGCGCCTTGGCTACTTGCGGGAACTGTGCCGAATTCCAGACCGTGCCGTCACTGAACAGCACCTCGTTGATGCCATCGGGCTGGAAGCGAATCTCATCATTCGAGCCCAGCAGGCGCAGCACGAAACCACTGGGGATGTACTGCCCCGTCAGCGGATCGGGTCCACCCTCGCTCCAGAACAGGGCCACCTGGTCTGGGCTGATGCCAGGGGCGACGACGATGCGGTTGTTGTCCTGATAACCAGCAAAGTCGATGACAGTGTCGGAGCCACCACCGGCCTTGAGCACATAGGTGTCGGAGCCGTAGCCGCCGTCGAGCCAGTCGTTGCCGGCGCCGCCGTCGAGCACATCGTTGCCGTCGTTGCCCACGATGGTTTCATTCCCACCTGCACCCTGCAGGTAGTCGGCCTGCCAGGAGCCACCCAGGAAATCTTGTCCGGGCATGGCTGGCATGAACGCCGTGGCCAGTTGCGGGAACTGCGCCGAATTCCAGACCGTGCCGTCGCTGAACAGCACCTCGTTGATGCCATCGGGCTGGAAGCGAATCTCATCGTTCGAACCCAGCAGGCGCAGCACGAAACCACTGGGGATGTACTGACCCGTCAGCGGGTCAGGGCCACCCTCGCTCCAGAACAGGGCCACCTGGTCCGGGCCGATGCCGGGTGCGACGACGATGCGGTTGTTGTCCTGGTAGCCGGCAAAGTCGATGACCGTGTCGGAGCCACCACCGGCCTTGAGCACATAGGTGTCGGAACCGTAGCCACCGTCGAGCCAGTCGTTGCCGGCGCCACCGTCGAGCACATCGTTACCGTCATTGCCCAACAAGGTCTCATTGCCGGCGCCGCCCTGCAGGTAGTCGGCTCCCCAGGAGCCACCCAGGAAATCTTGTCCGGGCATAGCTTGCATGAACGCCTTGGCCACTTGCGGGAACTCGGTTTCGTTCCAGGTGGTCCCGTCTGCAAAGGTGATGGACCCAATCTGACCCGGTGTCAGGAACTGAGCAGCATTCGATCCCAAAACCCTGAGTACAAAGCCGCCGCCCAGATACATGCCCGATAGCGGATCCACCCAGTTGTCCACATAGGTCAGAACGACCTGGAGGGGCCCCAATGGGGGCGCCATCACCAATTGATCAGCTTGAATCGACCAGTACGCGGTTGCGTTCTCATCCATGTGGATATCCTCCCTGTTGCAGATGGTTACTTTTGAATAAGCATAGCATCCGCTCGTGACCTGTCCTGCGTCCGAGCATGGCAGGAGATCGTCCAGGCGCTGTATCGCGCGGTGGCTGCCTGACGCCGCTCACTCGCTCGATTTGAACGTGCGCGGGAACACCGTGGCCTGATCGCGCTCTCGCAGGCGGTAGCCCATGGCGGCCCGGCCGTGGTCGCCGGTGACCATGCCCGCTTCTTCGAGGTAGGCTGCGTCCAGCATGCGTTTGCGGAAGGCGCTCTTGTCCAGCCGACGGCCCAGCACCACCTCGTACACCCGCTGCAGCTGCGGCAGCGTGAACGGTTCGGGCAGCAGGAAGGCGGGCAGCGAGGTGTATTCCACCTTGCTGCGCAGGCGTTCGATGGCGGTGCTCAGGATGGTGTTGTGGTCAAAGGCCAGGCGCCGGCGCGCGGCCTGGTCGCAGGGCACCCACTCGGTCGTGGTGGCGCTGCCGTCGGCCGCCTCGGGCTTCGGGATCAGCGCAAAGTAGGCGTGCGTGCTGGACCAGCCGCGCGGGTCGCGCTTCGCGTCACCCCAGCTGCCCAGTTGCTCCAGGTAGGGCGCGGCCACACCGGTCTTGTCGCGCAGCTTGCGCTCGGCGCAGGCCAGCAGCGAGGCGTCGCGCTCCACGTCCACAAAGCCGCCGGGCAGTGCCCAGCGCGCCGGGTAAGGTTCTCCGTCGCTTTCGGGGCGGCGCACGAGCAAAGCGTACAGCTGATCGGCCATCACCGTGAAGATGACCACATCGACCGTGACCAGCGGCCGCTCGAAAGCCGTTGTCTTGAAAACCACACGAGGAGAGGACATGTCTTGACACCGTTTGATTGAGTTGTACTATACAACCCATGTAAGTTGTACAGTACAACTCAAAGGCAAAACAGCAGATTCGTTTACCCTGCCATCGACCCAGGAGCACACCATGACCCGCCCCATCGCCCTGTTGATCATCGACCCGCAGAACGACTTCTGCGACCTGCCCGAAGCCTGGCGCGCGCCCGACCCGGTGCGCAACACGCTGGCCGCGCCCGCGCTGCCGGTCAGCGGCGCGCATGCCGACATGCTGCGCCTGGCCGCGCTGATCGACGCGGGCGGCACCGGCCTCACCCGCATCACGGTCACGCTCGACTCGCACCAGCGCTACGACATCGCCCACCCCACTTTCTGGCAGACCGGCGCGGGCGAGGCCGTGAGCGCGTTCACCGCCATCACCGCCTCGCAGGTGCGCGCCGGCAGCTACGCACCACGCGACCCCGCCGCGCTGCCCCGCACCCTGGCCTACCTCGACGCGTTGGAGCAGGCTGGCCGTTACACACTCATGGTGTGGCCGGTGCACTGCGAGATCGGCAGCTGGGGCCACAACGTGCACCCCGCCGTCAAGGCCGCCTACAACCGCTGGGAAGACCAGCGCCTGGGCGTGGTGCAGAAGATCACCAAGGGAACAAACCCCTGGACCGAACACTACAGCGCCATGCAGGCCGAGGTGCCCGACGCCGCCGACCCCGATACGCAGCTCAACCGCGGTCTCATCGCGCAGCTGGACGAGGCTGATCTCATCGTCATCGCGGGCGAAGCCAGCAGCCACTGCGTCAAGGCCACCACCGAGCACATCGCGCAATACCTGCCCTCGCGCCAGCTGGGCAAGCTGCTGCTGGTCAGCGACGCCATGAGTCCGGTCGCAGGCTTCGAAGCACAGGCGCAGGCTTTCCTCGACGACATGCAGCGCCAGGGTGCCCGCAGCGCCACCTGCGCCGAAGTCCTTCCCCTTCTTCAGGCGAATGCCTGAAAGGAACCGCATCAGGAGCCACCATGGAACCCGTCATCACCAGCCTGCTGGACACCGACCTCTACAAGTACACGATGTGGCAGACCATGCTGCACCGCTTCCCGCAGACGCAGGCCGAATACAGCTTTGTCTGCCGCAACCAGCCCGCCTACCCCCTGGCCGAGCTGCTGCCGCAGGTGAACGCCGAGCTCGATGCCTTGTGCGCGCTCAGCTTCCGCGAAGACGAGCTGGCCTACATCGGCGGCCTGCGTTACATCAAGAGCGACTTCGTCGACTTCCTGCGCATCTTCCGTTTCCAGCGCAACTTCATCGAAGCGCGCGCCGAGGGCGCGCACCTGCGCATCGTCGCCCGGGGACCGCAAGTGCACGTGATGGCGTTCGAGATCTTCGTGCTGGCCATCGTCAACGAGCTCTACTTCCGCCGCTTCGACCGCGCCGCGGCCGAAGCTGAAGGGCGTTTGCGCCTGCAGGCCAAGCTCGACCAGCTGCGCGCCCTGGGCAACGAAGCGCCGTTGCGCCACCCCTTCGAGCTGTTCGACTTCGGCGTGCGCCGCCGCTTCTCGCGCAGCTGGCAACGCGAGGTGGTGGCCGCGTTCCAGGCCGAAGCGCCACAGTTCTTCAAGGGCACGTCCAACGTGCTGCTCGCGCGCGATCTCGGTCTCGTGCCCATCGGCACCATGGCCCACGAGTACCTGCAGACCTACCAGGCGCTGGGCGTGCGCCTGCGCGACTTCCAGAAGGCCGCGCTCGAAGACTGGGTGCAGGAATACCGGGGCGACCTCGGCATCGCGCTCACCGACGTGGTCGGCATGGACGCCTTCCTCTCGGACTTCGACCTCTACTTCGCCAAGCTCTTCGACGGCCTGCGCCACGACTCGGGCGACCCGCTGGTGTGGGCGAACAAGGCGTTGGATCACTACCAGAAGCTGCGCATCGACCCGCACACCAAGCGCCTCGTGTTCTCCGACGGCCTCACCATCAACAAGGCGCTCGCGCTCTACCACGCGCTGGGCAACCGCACCAACCTGGGCTTCGGCATCGGCACCCACCTCACCAACGACGTCGGCCTCACGCCGCTGAACATCGTCATGAAGCTCACCAGCGCCAACGGCCAGCCCGTGGCCAAGCTCTCCGACTCGCCGGGCAAGACCCTGTGCGACGACCAGACCTTCCTCGCCTACCTGCGCCAGGTGTTCAACGTGTCCATCCTTGCGGAGGATTCATGATCAAGGTCACCCTCGCCCAGCTCAACGTCACCGTCGGCGACATGGACGGCAACGTGCGCAAGATGATCGCCGCCGCGCAACGCGCCCGCGACGACAGCGCCGACCTCGTCGTCTTCTCCGAGCTTTCGCTCACCGGCTACTACCCCGGCGACCTGCTCGACGAACCCCACTTCATGGCCCGCGTGGCCGCGGGTTTCGAGGCGCTGCTTCAGGCCTCGCGCCAGATGCCCACGCTGCACTGGGTGGTGGGCTTGCCCGCGGCGCACGCCAGCCCGGGCAAGCCGCTGCGCAATGTCTTGCGCGTGCTGCGCGGCGGCGAGGTGCTGCTCGAATACGCCAAGCAGCTGCTGCCCACCTACAACATCTTCAACGAGCGCCGCCACTTCGAGCCCGGCCCCGACGTGGCCAAGGTGCTGCGCATCGGCAGCGCGCAGGTGGGTTTTCTGATCTGCGAAGACGGCTGGAACGACGACGGGAGCGCCTACGCCGTCAACCCGTTCGACCGCCTGCGCGACGCCGCGCCCGACGTGGTCATCTCCATCAACGCCAGCCCGTCCCACATCGGCAAGCGCGAGCAGCGCCACCAGATCTTCGCCGCCGCCAGCCACCGCAACCACCTGCCCATCCTGTATGTGAACCAGATCGGCGGTCACGACCAGCTGGTCTACGACGGCGCGTCCTTCGCCGTCGAGCCGAAGGCGGGTGTGGTGTTCGAAGCGCGCCGCTTTGAAGAAGACGTGACCACGCTGCGGATCGACGGCCACGGCTTCAAGGCCGCCGACGGCGAGCCCCTGCCGGCCGTGCCCGCCGCCGGCCTGCCCACCATGGCCTTTTACCGCCAGCAGATCGTGCTCGGGCTGCGCGACTACGCGCGCCGCTGCGGCTTCACGCAGACGGTGGTCGGCTCCTCCGGCGGCATCGACTCGGCCATCACCCTTGCGCTGGCCGCCGAAGCCTTCGGCCCGGATCGCGTGACCGCCATCACCATGCCCTCGGTGTATTCGTCGGCCGGCTCGGTGGACGATTCGCAAACCCTGTGCGACGGCCTCGGCGTGCGCCTGTTTCGCCACCCGATTGCCGAACTCGTGCAGGGTTACAGCGCGGGTTTCGAAGCCGCCTTCGGTGCGCCGCTGCAAGGCCTGCCGCTGGAGAACCTGCAGGCGCGCATCCGCGGCTCCATCCTCATGGAATATTCCAACACCTGGGGCCACCTGCTGCTCACCACCGGCAACAAGTCGGAGATGTCGGTCGGCTATTGCACGCTGTATGGCGACACCAACGGCGGCCTCGGCCTGATAGGCGACCTCTACAAGACCGAGGTGTTCGCCCTCTCGCGCCACCTGAACGAGGCCGCTGGCCGGGAAGTCATCCCTCTCGCCATCATCGAGAAGCCGCCCTCGGCCGAGCTCGCGCCCGACCAGAAGGACACCGACAGCCTGCCGCCCTACGAGGTGCTCGACGAAGTGCTCAAGCACCTGATCGAAGGCCACGGCCTCGCCCGCGACGAACGGGAGCAGGTCGAAGCCTATGTCGCCCAACTCGTGCAGCAGCCCGATGGCGCTGCGCTGGTGTACCGCATCCGCCGCCTGGTGGCGCGCAGCGAGTACAAACGCCGCCAGGCCCCGCCCATCATCCGCGTGCGCGCCCGCGCCTTCGGCTCGGGTCGTCAGATGCCCATCGCCGCCCAACACTTCTGAACACCATGAACGCCACCGCACACAAATTCACCGGCGCCGTCTGCATCGGCCGCTTCCAGGGCCTGCACTTCGGCCAGCTCGCCGTCATCCGCCGCGCACTGCTGCTCGCGCCTCGCGTGGTCATCGTCATCGGCTCGGCGTTCCAGGCGCGCACGCCCAAGAACCCATTCACGTGGGAAGAGCGCGTCGAGATGATCCGCCTGGCGCTGACAGCCGAAGAGGCCGGGCGCGTGGGCTTCGTGCCCGTGCGCGACTACTTCGATGGCCAGCGCTGGGTGGCGGCGGTGCGCGAGGGCGTGCAGGCGCAGCTGGGCGATCTGCCCGCGGGCCAGACCGTGCTCGTGGGCCACCGCAAAGACGCCACCAGCGAGTACCTGAGCGACTTCCCCGGCTGGCTGCTCGACGACGTGGGCAGCCAGGGCGACATGCATTCCAGCACCCTGCGCGACGCCTTCTTCAGCGCCGCCGGCCAGCTGCTGGAGCCCGCGCTCGCGGCCATGGTCAGCCAGGCGCCGCCGTCCACGCTCGGCTTCCTGCGCGCCTGGGCGCAGCTGCCCTGTTACCGCGAGCTCGCGGCCGAGTGGGCCAGCCTGCGCACCGAGCACGCGCTCTGGGCCAGCGCGCCCTACCCGCCCGTGTTCGTCACGGTGGACGCGCTGATCGAATGCGCGGGCCATGTGCTGCTCATCGTGCGCGGCCGTGCGCCCGGCAAGGGCCTGTTCGCGCTGCCCGGCGGCTTTCTGGAGCAGCGCGAGACGGTCTACCAGTCGGCCCTGCGCGAGCTGCAGGAAGAAACCGGCCTGCACCTGCTGCCTGGCGACATCGCGCACGCGCTCAAAGGCGTGCGCGTGTTCGACCACCCCGACCGCAGCCAGCGCGGCCGCGTCATCACCCACGCCCACCACTTCGATCTGGGCGCGCGCCGCCTGCCCGAGGTGAGCGGCAGCGACGACGCCTTGTCCGCCAGCTGGGTGCCGATCGGCGAGCTCGCCGCCATGGAAGACCGCTTCCACGACGACCACTTCCACATCCTCGACAGCTTCCTGGGCCTCACCGGAGCGTGACCCGCTCGCGCCCGGCACAGACGAAAAAAACCGGCCAGAAGGCCGGTTTTCAGAAGTCGGGCGACAAGTGCTCAGTAGCCGCCGCGCGAGCCGCGGTCACCACCGCCGTAGCCGCCGGTGCTCGGCTCTTTCGGGCGCGAGATGTTCACCACGATCGAGCGGCCGTCAACCGACATGCCGTTCAGGCTCTGGATCGCGGCCTCGGCCTGTTCGCTGGTGGACATTTCCACAAAGCCGAAGCCCTTGGAGCGACCGGTGTCGCGGTCCATCATGACCTTGGCCGACGTCACGCCGCCAAACTCCGTGAAGTTGTTGCGCAGGATGGCGTCGTCGATGGAATAAGGCAGGTTGCCCACGTAAAGTTTGGTGCTCATGACAGAGCCTTTCAAAGAAATTGCGCTCCAGCCAAGCCGAGCCCGACAGCGCATGAATGAGCAGCGTCCGAGGGACACCGCAGGAACGGGTTTTGCGAAGATGCACAAGGCCTGAGCCGTTGCGAACCTGCGCGAAGCTGAATGGTGGGGTTGTCTGCAGCTCAACAGAACATCGCGACCGAATGGCGTCGGCGCTGACCGGGGCCTGAGGTGCCACCGGCTGGGCGGTGTGGGTTGGCGGATGCCACCGAACACAGTCCAAGCCGGTATTATATTTAATAGTAAATATAAATGCAAATTTATATTGCAATCAGTTTGAAAGAGACCCGGATGCCCGAAACCACCTTCCACATCCCCACCCTGCAGACGCAAGATGACGCCGACGCTGTCATGTTCGAACTGCAAGACCTGCCCTGCGTCAACCAGGCCGACGTCAACCTCGCCGAACACACCGCCTGGGTCAGCCACACCACCATGATTTCGGCCGACGACATCGCGGCCAAGTTGCAGGAAGCCGGCTTCGAGGCGCAGCCGGTTTAAACCGCGGACATCTCCGGCCCGCCGTGCCGACCCCACAGATGCGCCGCCAGCGCCGCCGCCGGGCCACCGATGCCCGCAGGCGATGCCCCCGCCCCACCCAGCCGGTCCATCAACAGCAACAGGGCCTCCGCCTGCGGCGGGATCGCGCCCATGAAGAGCGCCCGGTCCTCACGGCACAGCAGCACCGTGGGAAAGGTCTCGATGTCGATCCCGACCGAGTCCATGAGCTCCGCCTCGTCCTCCACGTCCAGCCAGCGCCACTGCAGCTCCGGATGCCGCGCAGCCAGCTCCGCCATCACCGGACGCCAGGCCCGGCAAGCACTGCACCAATCCGCACACAGACAAACAGCCCACACGATCCAGACCCCCGAGCACAATCATTGAAACGAGCGGGGAGCATACCCGCGCAACGCGTGCCCCAGAGGCGAGCCATGAACACGAACCCACCCGACGCCAACAACACCACCATCACCCGCCACCTGCGCATCACCGGAAGCGTGCAAGGCGTCGGCTACCGCTGGAACATGATGCAAGAAGCCCAACGCCTCGGCCTCGCGGGCTGGGTGCGCAACCGGCTGGATGGGAGCGTGGAGGCAGTGGTTTGCGGGCCTGTTGGCGCCCTGCAGGCGCTTATCGACTGGGCGCAGAGTGGGCCGGTTGGGGCGCGGGTTGATGGGGTGGTGGTGGGCGAGGTCGAGGGGGTGTTTGAGGGGTTTGAGCAGCGGGAGACGGCGTAGGGTGGTTCTTTCAAGAGTTCTTCCATTTGAGTGCGGCACGCAGCGTCTCTCGCTTCCATCCTGGCCGCCTTTCGACGGCGTGTCACCCCAGGCAAAGCCCTGGCTGACGGCGACGTTTCAGCTGACTAAGGTGATGGTTCCTTTTTATTGGAGCCGCCATGCACACTGAACCGCAACCTGCTTTCTCGCTGCCTACCTACGGTGAAAAACCTGCCAAGCCCGGCATGTACCTTGGCCTCTTTCATGGTCGGGATGAGCCAAAGCAGAAGATGGATGACTGGGGCTTCAAAGGTCCGATGATCGGACCGCTGCGGTGGGTGCATACAACCTACACCCAGACCATCAAGATTGCCTTTGAATCCGTATCAGATGCAGCCCGCTTCTTCAGCGCTCACCATGCCGAGCACTTCATGGAACTTGATGGCGATCTGTTGGTCTTCGCGGGCAAGTACTACGGTGATTGGACGGTTTTTGTTGTCGACCCGGAAGATTGCGAGCGACCACCCGACTCATTCAGGCGCAACCAGCGATGCAATCGCTATTGGGCTCACAGCGCGTGCCACGATAGCGGAGATGACGTAGTGAGCCGGTCAGAGAACCGCAAGGCCGACACCCCGTAAGTATTCAAAGATCGGGTCGTAGAACGAGGGTTCGCGTGTGGGGTCTTCGAGGTCACCTGTCGGAACAACGATGACCATGCCTTGTCGAGCGCGAGTCAGCAAAACGCGATAGGCGTTCTTCAAATAGGTTTGGCGCTCTGCCTTGTTGATGTTTTGCCACTTGTTGCCCACAAACTGACGGTGGTGCCAGCCCGTTGTTCCGGAGCGAAGATCGGCATCCCACACGACGCACGCCCAGTCCAATTCAAGGCCTTGCACATGGAACTCAGTCGCGACGTCTTCCAAGTAGTAAGACGAGCGCACGTCATCTTTGTTATCCAAAAACCAATGAACTGGATCCATCGGCGATCGCACATTGATGGCATGCGGCTTTAAGCGTTCGGCTTGCGACGACACCACGATGCCATAGCGCTCGGAGCCTCGGGCTTGCGACTTCAGCCATTGCTTGGCTTTGGGCAGGTCTCGGGTAACAACGATGGGGTAGCGCTGCCGAATCGAATCCAAAGCGGCACGGGCCAAGGTCTTTTCTCGATCCAACAAGTGCTTTACAAATGAAGATACGTGTTCCGCACGGAACGAGCGCATCGACACGGCCAAGTGCAAGTCTTCATTGAAGTGGACGCTTGGGCGGGTTTTCAAGGCGTCTAACGCATCAACCGCTGCGTACTCGCTGTCGGCGAGATGGGGCGAGATGTGCAAATCCCAGTCGGGGTAATGGCGTTGAATGGCATCGATCCATTCGCTGATGCCGGCCTCACCGGTATTGATCTCTTGACCGCCTCCAACGAGGCAAACGACCACGGCCCAATCCATGTGCCGATCCATGCAGGAGATCAGGAAATCAGGTTCCGATCGGTTGAAGTTGGCGCGGCCCTTCTTTCTTGCCATGAACTGTGTGGTTTGCTCCAGCGTCCATGCACGTTGTGCTTCATCAAAAATCACCACGTGGTCGATCGGTGCGCGCTGGTCTGCGAGGTAGGCATCTCGAAAATGGTGCACGTTTTGAATGAAAGCCTGAACCGCCTTTCGCGTTTCCCCCACACGCAGGCGGACTCCCTCCGTCTTCTTGCGCGCGACTTCATCGCGCGCGAGCGCCTCACAAAGAATCTTCACCAAAGGACCATTTCCAGACAGGTAGACGCTGTGCAGTTCGCTTTTCGCGTCCATGTGTTTGGTCGCGACGTCGAGCCCTACCAGCGTCTTGCCTGCGCCGGGAACGCCAGTGACAAAGCAAATCGCTTTGCGTCGCTCTGTTTTGGCTCGTTCAATAAGTTGATCCACCGCAACCGATGTCACCAACAAGTTCTTGGCGCCCGCGTCGCTGCGTGAGAGATCCGCAACCGAATGCTGATCGTAGAGAGCTGAAGCGGCCTCGACGATGGTGGGTGTTGGCTTGTATCGACCGGATACCCAGAGCAATGGGTCAATGATCGGGCCTTCTCCCACCGATAACACGGTCTCGATGCATTTCCTCAGTGAAGCCGGTGACGCCTTGATGGGGAACAGGACGCCATCGTTGTGGTGGCTTTCGGCGACGGTGCTGAGTACATCGTGCGCTTCCGTGGCAATCAGGACCGGTGCGATCGTGATGGTGTGGCTGGGTTCATGGAAGTTCTTGAGGTCCAGCGCGTAGTCCCAAACCTGATCCAAGGCTGAGCGATTGAACTTCGATTCACCCACCTTGAACTCGATGACGAATACTGCGTGCTTGATGATCACCAGCACGTCGATGCGTCGGCCCATTCGAGGTACGACAAACTCAAAGAACAAGTGACCTTGTCCTGACCACAAGGTCAAGTGCTCGCGAAGAACTGCGATTTGCCTTAGCCAAGCATCCCTCTGGGTGAGCTCAATCGCAAAGCCAGAACTGCGAGTGACTTCGCCCAATACCGAATCGGGAGAGGCCGACAGGAAGCCCTCAATGGAGGAAGAGTAGTAGGCGCGATCGGTGCTCATATTGGCTTTGAGCATAAGCCCGATCTAAAACGCGAAGGCCCCAGGTCATTTTCTTGACCTGGGGCCTCCGCATGGGCGAAAAATCACACGTCGATGTTGCCCGCCCGAAGCGCGTTGGTTTCAATGAAATCGCGCCGCGGTTCCACCTCGTCGCCCATCAGCATCGTGAACACGCGGTCGGCTTCGATCGCGTCGTCGATCTGCACGCGCAGCAGGCGGCGCACGGTCGGGTCCATGGTGGTTTCCCAGAGCTGGGCGGGGTTCATTTCGCCCAGTCCTTTGTAGCGCTGGCGGCTGGTGGTGCGTTCGGCTTCGCTGATGAGCCACTGCATGGCGGTGCGGAAGTCGCTGGCCTTTTCTTCTTTCTGCTTGTCGCCTTCGCCGCGCATGACCTTGGCGCCTTCGCCCAGCAGGCCGCGGAAGGTGTCGGCGGCGGTGGCCAGGGCCGCGTAGTCGGCGCCGTGCACGAAGTCCTGCGTGATGATGCTGCTCTTGATGTTGCCGTGGTGGCGGCGGCTGATGCGCAGGATGGGTTTGTCGGTGCGGGCGTCAAACTCGCCGGCCACTTCGGCGGGCACGCCGCTGGTGGTGAGTTCGCGCAGCTTGGCTTGCAGCGCCACGGCGCTGGCTTCGGCCTCTTCCACGGTGTCGAGCTTGATGGACACGCCGTCGGCCATGGCGCGCAGCGCTTCGGCGTCCATGAAGTTGGACAGGCGCGTGATCACGCGCTCCGCCACCTGGTGCTTGCGGGCGAGTTCGCCCAGGGTGTCGCCTTCGAGCACGGTGTTGGTCGCACCGCCGGTGGACACTTTGGCGTCTTTCAGCGCGATGCGCAGCAGGAAGCCGTCCAGCGCGGGACCGTCTTTCAGGTACAGCTCTTCCTTGCCGGCCTTCACTTTGTAAAGCGGCGGCTGGGCGATGTAGATGTGGCCGCGCTCGACCAGCTCGGGCATCTGGCGGTAGAAGAAGGTGAGCAGCAGGGTGCGGATGTGGGCGCCGTCAACGTCGGCGTCGGTCATGATGATGATGCGGTGGTAGCGCAGCTTGGCGACGTTGAAGTCGTCGGCGCCGGTGCCGCCCGAGCCGCCGTTGCCATTGCCGTCACCGCCGGCCTTGCCGATGCCGGTGCCCAGCGCGGTGATGAGCGTCAGGATTTCGTTGGAGGTGAGCAGCTTTTCGTAGCGCGCTTTTTCCACGTTCAGGATCTTGCCGCGCAGCGGCAGGATCGCCTGGAACTTGCGGTCGCGGCCCTGTTTGGCAGAGCCGCCGGCGGAGTCGCCCTCGACGATGTAGATCTCGCACAGCGCCGGGTCTTTTTCCTGGCAGTCGGCCAGCTTGCCGGGCAGGCCCATGCCGTCGAGCACGCCTTTGCGGCGCGTCATTTCGCGCGCCTTGCGCGCAGCTTCGCGGGCGCGGGCGGCTTCAACGATCTTGCCGCAGATGATCTTGGCGTCGTTCGGGCGTTCCTGCAGGTAGTCGCTCAACAGGCGGCTGACGATGTCTTCCACCGGGCCGCGCACTTCGCTGGACACCAGCTTGTCTTTGGTCTGGCTGCTGAACTTGGGCTCGGGCACCTTGACGCTGAGCACGCAGCACAGGCCTTCGCGCATGTCGTCTCCGGTGACCTCGACCTTGGCCTTCTTGGCGAACTCGTTTTCTTCGATGTACTTGTTGATGACACGCGTCATCGCGGCGCGCAGGCCGGTCAGGTGGGTGCCGCCGTCGCGCTGCGGGATGTTGTTGGTGAAGCAGAGCACCTGCTCGTTGTAGCCGCTGTTCCACTGCATCGCGACTTCAACGCCGATGTTGGTGCCCTGGTCACTCGCACGGTCGCCCAGCGCGTGGAACACGTTGGGGTGCAGAACCGTCTTGCCCTTGTTGATGAAGTCGACAAAGCCCTTGACGCCGCCGGCGCCGGAGAAGTCGTCTTCCTTGCCGCTGCGTTCGTCCTTGAGGCGGATGCGCACGCCGTTGTTCAGGAACGAGAGTTCGCGCAGGCGCTTGGACAGGATCTCGTAGTGGAAGTCGGCGTTTTCTTTGAAGATGTCGTAGTCGGGCAGGAAGTGCACTTCGGTGCCGCGCTTCTCGGTCGCGCCCGAAGTTCGCATGGGCGAGATCTCGATGCCGTTCGGGGTGGTTTCCAGCAGGCGGTTCTGCACGAAGCCGCGGGCAAATTCGATCTGGTGCACCAAGCCTTCGCGGCGCACGGTCAGGCGCAGCCATTGCGAGAGCGCGTTCACGCAGCTCACGCCCACGCCGTGCAGGCCGCCCGAAACCTTGTAGCTGTTCTGGTTGAACTTGCCGCCGGCGTGCAGCTCGGTCAGCGCGATTTCGGCGGCCGAGCGCTTGGGCTCGTGCTTGTCGTCCATCTTCACGCCGGTCGGGATGCCGCGGCCGTTGTCGGTGACGCTGATCGAGTTGTCGCTGTGGATGGTGACCACGATGTCGTCGCAGTGGCCGGCCAGGGCTTCGTCGATGGAGTTGTCCACCACCTCGAACACCAGGTGGTGCAGGCCGGTGCCGTCGGACGTGTCGCCGATGTACATGCCCGGGCGCTTGCGCACCGCTTCCAGCCCTTCCAGGATCTGGATCGCACCCTCGCCATACCCTTCGCTCGCGCCGGCCTGGTGGGCGTCGATGGTGGGCTGGAAATTGGAGCTGGCGGACCCTGCTTCACCGGTGTTGACGGCAACGGATTCGGGTTCTGCGGGCTTGTTGGCTTCGGACATGGTGGACTTTTCAGAAACGCTAGAAAGGCCAAACCCGCTGTGCAGCGGGTCGGGCTTTGGGGGGACCTGGATCGGGAACGATCAGATCCGCATCGGCATGACAACGTATTTGAAGGCGTTGTCGTCGGGGTTCGTGAGCAGCGCCGAACTGTTGCCGTCGGACAGTTCGATGCGAACCATTTCCTGTGACATGTTCTGCAGCGCGTCGATCAGGTAGGTGACGTTGAAGCCGATCTCGATGGTGTCGCCACCGTAATCGATGTCGAGTTCGTCCACCGCTTCTTCCTGCTCGGCGTTGCTCGAAGCCACGCGCAGCACGCCGGGCTCGATGTTCAGGCGCACGCCCTTGAACTTCTCGCTCGTCATGATGGCGGTGCGCTGCAGGGAGGCCAGCAGCGGCACGCGGCCGAGGGTGATGATGTTCTTGTGGTTGCGCGGGATGACGCGGTTGTAGTCGGGGAACTTGCCCTCGACCAGTTTGGTGACGAATTCCATGCCGTCGAAGCTGAACTTGGCCTGGTTGGACGCGAACTGCATCTCGATCGCGCCTTCCTTGTCGGACAGCAGGCGCTGCAGTTCGATCACCGTCTTGCGCGGCAGGATCACTTCCTGCTTGGGCACTTCCACGTCCAGCGTGGCACTGGCAAAAGCCAGGCGGTGGCCATCGGTGGCGACCAGGCTGAGCTGCTTGCCTTCGGCCACGAACAGGATGCCGTTCAGGTAGTAGCGGATGTCGTGCACCGCCATGGCGAACGACACCTGGCCCAGCAGGCTTTTCAGCGTCTTCTGCGGCACGGCAAACACCGGGCCGAAGCTGGCCGATTCCTGCACCAGCGGGAAGTCTTCGGCCGGCATGCTCTGCAGCGTGAAGCGGCTCTTGCCACCTTTGAGGATCAGTTTGCCGGCGCTCGATTCGAGGCTGACGGACTGGTCGCCCGGCATGGTGCGCAGGATGTCGATCAGCTTGCGCGCGCCCAAGGTGGTGGCGAAGTTGCCGTCGTCACCGTCGAGCTGGGCTGTGGTGCGGATCTGGATCTCCAGATCGCTGGTGGTCAGCTGCACGGCCGACCCGGTCTTGCGCACCAGCACGTTGGCCAGGATGGGCAGCGTGTGGCGGCGTTCAACGATGCCCGCGACCGACTGCAGCGCAGCCAACACCTTGTCCTGGGTCGATTTCAAAACGATCATGTCAGACTCTTTCGTCTCTGGTTGCCGGTTGGCGGGTGGGACTTCCCTTGCCCCAAGCAGGGCTTTCTGTCAGCCAAATACCGCCTATTTTCGCCTTTTTGAAGCGCGATTCCTGAAAACACCTGCCCCGTCAGATGCCGGCTGTGCCGGCGGTGGCGAGCGGGTGCGCACGGCCTCACGCCGGTCAGCCCTTGAGCGTCTGTTCCAGCACGTGCAGCTGCTGGTTGAGCTCGGTGTTCTGCTGGCGTTCGGCGCCGATCTTGCGCACCGCGTGCAGCACCGTGGTGTGGTCGCGGCCGCCAAACAGCTCGCCGATCTCGGGCAGGCTTTTCTGCGTCAGCTCCTTGGCGATGAACATGGCGATCTGGCGCGGCCGGGCGATGCTGGCCGGGCGCTTCTTGCTGTACATGTCCGCGACCTTGATCTTGTAATAATCGGCCACGGTCTTCTGGATGTTCTCGACGCTGATCTGGCGGTTCTGGATCGACAGCAGGTCTTTCAGCGCATCGCGCGCCAGCTGGATCGAGATCTCTTTCTGGTTGAAGCGCGAATAGGCCAGGATCTTGCGCAGCGCGCCTTCGAGTTCGCGCACGTTGGAGCGCACGTTCTTCGCCACAAAGAACGCCACTTCCTCGGGCATGACGGCGTTTTCCACCGCCGCCTTGTTGATCAGGATCGCCACGCGCATTTCCAGCTCGGGCGGTTCGATCGCCACCGTGAGGCCCGAATCGAAGCGCGAAACCAGGCGCTCGTGGATGTCCGGCAGGCCCTTGGGGTAGGTGTCGCTGGTCAGCACGATGTGCGACTTTTTGGCCAGCAGCGCTTCGAAAGCGTTGAAAAACTCCTCCTGCGTGCGTTCCTTGTTGGCGAGGAACTGCACATCGTCGATCAGCAGCAAGTCCAGCGAGTGGTACTGGGCCTTGAACTCGTCAAAAGTCTTGCGCTGGTAGGCCTTGACCACATCCGAGACGAATTGCTCGGCGTGGATGTAGAGAACTTTGGCCTGAGGATGGTCGGACAGCAGGTGGTTGCCGATCGCGTGCATCAAATGGGTCTTGCCCAGGCCGACGCCGCCGTAGATGAACAGCGGGTTGTAAAGCTGGCCGAGGCTGCCCGCCACGTGCATCGCCGCGGCGCGCGCCATGCGGTTGGCCGAACCTTCGACCAGGGTGGAGAAGGTCAGCGCCGGGTTGAGCCGGGACTTGGGGGCGCGCGGGCTCGTGATCTCTGCAGGCGCCAGATCGGGCAGCTCGGCAAGCACCTGGTCTTGCATCGTTCGGGGCGCAGGCGATGTCCTGCTGGGGCCTTCACGCGGAGCGAGCGCCAACTCCAGCGTCACCGGTGTGCCCTGGATGGCCTCCAGCAGCAAGGCGATGCGGGACGCGTACTGGGCCCGGATCCAGTCCAGCTTGAAGCGGTTGGCCACCGACACCACGACCTTGGAGGCATCGGCGGACACGCTGGCCGAGAGCGGCCGGATCCAGGTGTTGAACTGCTGTTCGGGGATTTCTTGCGCGAGCTTGTCGACGCAGGCCAGCCAGAGGGACTGGGCGTCGGTGGATGGGGTGTCTGGGGGGGTGCCCTCGATCATGCTGGGAAAGGCGAACGCTGTATTTTTGTGGACAAATGACTCGGGGCAGACCGGCCATTGTAGTGTGGCCGGTGACTTATCCACAAGGCGGTTTTCCCCCTGTGCTGCCCTGCCCTGCAGGGGCTTTCTGAAGTAAGGCAGACAGAAAAGCGGCCAAGTGCTTGCCGGGCCTTGATTTTATTTGCGATAATTGCGGGTTTCCCCGACATTTACTGAGCATCATGAAACGCACTTACCAGCCATCCAAAGTCCGCCGCGCCCGCACCCACGGCTTTCTCGTCCGCATGAAGACCCGTGGCGGCCGTGCCGTGATCAACGCTCGCCGCGCCAAGGGCCGCAAGCGTCTGGCTCTCTGAGCCTGAACGTGCTCCGCCGGTATTGGCCGGTCCCAGCTTCCGTTCCCGGCTTCCGGTGACCGACAGCGAGGCACAACGGGCCATGCAGCGCATCCGGTCCCGGCAGCAGTTCCAGGCCGTCATGGCGGGAGCCCCTGTGGCCAAAACCCCCCACTTCGCCTTGCACCGAGCGTCGCTCGTGAGCGAGCATTTGGGCCGTCCCTTGTTTCCTGTGGCCGATGTCTGGCTGGGCGTGCTCCTGCCCAAGCGCTGGGCGCGCCGCGCGGTCACGCGCAACGCGATCCGTCGCCAGATCTACGAAGCCGCCCGCCACGTCGCGACCGGTTTGCCGCAGGCAGCGCTGGTGGTTCGCCTGCGCAGCGAGTTCAGCCGCAAGCTGTTTGTGAGTGCGACTTCCGATGTGCTCAAGCGCGCGGTTCGCGCCGAGCTGGATCAGTTGCTGGGCCGCGTGATCGGTCCTGCTCCGGTCAGCCCGGCCGTTGTAGCGCCCCGGACGGAGGCGCCCCATGGTGTCTGACTGGCCGCGCCAGGCGCTGGTGGGCCTGGTCAAGGGCTACCGTTTGCTGCTCAGTCCCTGGCTGGGCAGCAGCTGCCGTTTTGAACCCACCTGTTCCGTCTACGCGATCGGCTCGCTGGAGCGGCACGGTGCACTGGCCGGTGGCTACCTCATGCTCAGGCGCCTGGGTCGCTGCGGACCCTGGTGCGAGGGTGGCCACGATCCGGTGCCCGATGTGGCGCCCAGCCTGTTTTCCCATCTGGTTTCCCCTTCCTCAGAAAAGAAGAACCCGTCATGAATGACATCCGTCGGTCCATCCTGTGGGTGGTTTTTGGTTTCTCGATGGTCCTGATCTGGGACAAGTGGCAGATCCACAACGGCAACGCGCCGACGTTTTTCCCGTCCGCCGCCGTGACCGCGCCCGCCGCTCAGGATGCCCCGCCGGCAACCCCTGCTGATGCGTCCGTTCCCGGCAGCACCGCAGCAACAACCACGGCTGGCGCTGCGGCGGCTCCGCAGGGCACGCCCGCCCCGGCACCCGCAGCGGTTCGCCACGAAGTGACCACCGACGTGCTGAAGCTCGTGTTCAACACCGAGGGCGGCTCCCTCATCGGTGCCGAACTGCTCAAGCACGCGAGCACGACGCTGGGCACGCAGCCGTTTGCGCTGCTGGCCCAGAACGACACCCAGACCTATCTGGCCCAGTCCGGCCTGATCGGGGGCAACTTCCCCACCCACAAGACACCGATGACGGTGGTGGCCGGTCCGACGGCGCTGACCGATGGCCAGAACGAGCTGCAGGTGCGCTTCGAGTCGGCCGAGGTGGGTGGCGTCAAGCTGGTCAAGACCTACACCCTGACCCGCGGTAGCTACGACATCGCGGTGCAGCACGAAGTGGTGAACAACAGCGGCCAGTCCGTGAGCCCGCAGCTCTACGTGCAGCTGGTGCGCGATGGCAACAAGACCAGCAGCGAAACCCCCTTCTATTCCACCTTCACCGGCCCGGCCATCTACACCGAAGCCCAGAAATACCAGAAGATCGAATTCGCCGACATCGACAAGGACAAGGCAGATTTTGAAAAGAGCGCGACCAATGGCTATGTGGCGATGGTGCAGCACTACTTTGCGTCAGCCTGGGTGCTGGCCGACGGCCTCGCGCGCGACAACTTCGCGCGCAAGGTGGACAACAACCTGTACGCCGTGGGCTCCATCACCACCCTGCCCGCCATCGAGTCGGGTCAGCGCAAAGCCGTTGACGCTCAACTCTTCGTTGGACCGCAGGAAGAAAAAGCGCTGGAGGTCATCACCCCCGGTCTGGAGCTGGTCAAGGACTACGGCTGGCTGACCATTCTGGCCAAACCGCTCTACTGGCTGCTGGAAAAAATCCACGGTATCGTGCAGAACTGGGGCTGGGCCATCGTGCTGCTGGTGGTGCTGATCAAGGCGTCGTTCTACTGGCTCAACGCCAGCGCCTACCGCAGCATGGCCAAGATGAAGAAGATCAATCCCCGCATCATGGAAATGCGTGAGCGCCTCAAGGGCAACCCGCAGCAGATGCAGCAGGAGATGATGAAGATGTACCGGGAGGAAAAGGTCAACCCGCTGGGTGGCTGCTTCCCCATCCTGATCCAGATCCCGGTGTTCATCGCGCTGTACTGGGTGCTGCTGTCCAGCGTCGAAATGCGCAATGCGCCCTGGATGGCTTGGATCACCGACCTGTCTTCGCCCGATCCGTGGTTCATTCTGCCGCTGGTGATGGCTGTGACCACGGTGATCCAGACCGCGCTCAATCCACTGCCACCCGATCCGCTGCAGGCCAAGCTGATGTGGATGATGCCGCTGATGTTCTCGGTGATGTTCTTCTTCTTCCCGGCCGGCCTGGTGCTGTACTGGATCACGAACAACATCCTGACGATCGCCCAGCAGGCTTTCATCAACAAGCGCATGGGTGTGCCGTTGAAGATCACGAACCCGTTGGAACTGTTCAAGAAGTAGATCGGATCCCCCCTGCGCCGCAGCGCGGCTTCCCCCTGGGGGACAATGCGAGCGGCCCGGCAAAGCCGGTTCCGCCGCATTCCCGGTGGTGGCACTTCACTCGACTGGGCCTGCTTTGCGGGCCTTTTCTTTTTTTGAACCTGTGCTTTTGAACCATGCTTTCCGCTTCCCGTGACCCCATCGTTGCCATCGCCACCGCACCCGGTCGCGGGGCGGTGGGCATCGTGCGGGTGTCGGGCAGGGGGTTGGCGGCGTTCGTTCAGGCGCTGCTCGGGCGAGCGCTGAAACCGCGCGAGGCCACTTACCTGCCGTTCCCCGATGCGGACGGCCAGCCCATCGATCATGGACTGGCGCTGTGGTTTCCGGGACCCCATTCGTACACGGGCGAGGACGTGCTGGAGCTGCAGGGCCACGGCGGACCGGTGGTGTTGCAGCTGCTGCTGGCGCGCTGTCTGCAGGTGGCACAGACGCCCGTTGCAGAAGACCAGCAGCTGCTGCCCGGCCTTCGCCCGGCGCGCGCCGGCGAGTTCACCGAGCGTGCGTTCCACAACGACAAGCTTGACCTGGCCCAGGCCGAGGCGGTGGCCGACCTGATCGACGCCAGCACCGAAGCCGCGGCGCGCAGTGCCAGCCGCTCGCTCGCGGGCGTGTTTTCCGAGCGCATCCACGCGCTGCGCGACGCGCTCATCAACCTGCGCATGCTGGTCGAGGCGACGCTGGATTTCCCGGAAGAGGAGATCGACTTTCTGAAGAAGGCCGACGCCACGGGCCAGTTGCAGCGTTTGCGCACCGCGCTGGCCGATGTGCGGGCCCAGGCCCGGCAGGGCGCACTGCTGCGCGACGGGCTCACGGTGGTGATCGCCGGGCAACCCAACGCAGGCAAAAGCTCGCTGCTCAACGCGCTGGCCGGTGCCGAGCTGGCGATCGTGACCCCGGTGGCTGGCACCACGCGCGATGTGGTGCAGCAGACGATCCAGATCGAGGGCGTGCCGCTGCACGTGATCGACACTGCGGGTCTGCGTGACAGCCCGGATGTGGACGAGGTGGAAAAGATCGGCATCGAACGCGCCTGGGGCCAGATCCACCAGGCCGACGCGGTGTTGTTCCTGCACGATCTCACCCGCAGCGACAGCCTGGCCTACCAGTCCGCCGATGCGGACATCGCAGCCGCATTGCCCGGCGGCGTGACCGTGCTGCAGGTGTGGAACAAGCTCGATCAGTGCAGCGAGAGCGTCCGGGCCGGGCTGTCAGACCCGGCAAGGGCGGGCGAACTGGCGATTTCAGCCAAGAACGGCGACGGACTGGAGGCCCTGCGCCAGCGCCTGCTGGACCTGGCCGGCTGGCAGCACGCGGGCGACGGCCTGTTCATGGCGCGCGAACGCCACCTGCAGGCGCTGGCGCGTGTGGGCACACACCTCGACGGTGCGCACACGCTGCTGGCCGCGCAGGCCGAACACCTGGACCTGATGGCCGAAGAATTGCGCCTGGCCCAGCAGGCGCTGGGTGAAATCACCGGCGAATTCAGCGCTGACGACCTGCTCGGCGAGATTTTTTCGCGCTTTTGCATTGGCAAATAGTCCGCAGCGCACCGCCTGGCGTTCTTGCGACACCGTCTGGAGCACAACTGTAAGCAGCCGTTAATGCACACGGCGCGGGCTTGCACGCGCGGGCCTCTCACGGTTAACGTTGCCGGATGAACGCCAGCCTACCAGCGCCGATGCGTGCCGACATCATGGGCCTGGCCCAGGCGATGCGGCAGAGCAGCGCGCTGGATGCGGTGCCGTTGAACCTGACCGAGGCACAGTGGCAGGGCTTGGCCGACTTCCTGCAGCCAGTGTCCCTGCAGCAGGGACAGGTGTTGATCGAGCAGGGCGTGAAGGACCGGACGGTCTATTTTGTCGAGACGGGCAGCCTGACGGTGCACTACGAAGATGCGAAGGAGCGTGTGCGCATCGCACTGGTGGGCCCCGGGTCGCTGCTGGGTGAGGGGGCCTTTTTCAGCCACCTGCCGCGCAGTGCGACCGTGCAGGCGGGTGCACCCAGCCGGCTCTGGTGCCTCACGCCCTTGCGTTTTCGGGAGCTTTCGACCCGTTTCCCACCGATTGCGCTGGAGTTGTCTGTGGCCATGGCCGCGGTGCTGGCGCGCCGCATGTACAACCGGCCCAAACGCGTGGCTGTGACCTGAATCAAGTGGCGCACGCGCCATTTGCTCCAATATTCCCGCACTTTTTCTCACAACGCGATGCTCCCGGCAACGCATACTTCGACCATGTCTCTATTGCGGTGGCTTCAAGCCAGAAAATCGGATCCAGGTGCCAGCGGTGGCCGTGCGAAGCCACGCCGTTCCTTCAGCCAGACCACCTTGCCCCTGATCTCGCCGCGCCGTGGCCGGCGCATCCTGCGTCGGGAGCAGCTGTTCTCGGTGGTACGCGAGTCCCTGATCCGTGCCGGGGTGCTGTCGACCAGCTACGAATTCAAGGTGCTCACGCTCGACGCCAACGGAGACCGGTTTCTCGTGCTGATCGATCTGGCGTTGCCCGCCGACGTCATGCCCGATGAATACCTGCTGGAGATTGAACGCTGGATCCAGAGCAGTGCCGACAAGCGCCACACCATGGCGGTGCAGGGGGTCTACTGGCGGCGCAAGGCGGTTCACGATCAGCGGGGCATCGCGCTCAAGGCGGCGGTGGCCGCGCAGACACAGCGCCTGGCCACGTCGGAAAACCCCACCGCGATCCCGGTCCCGGTGCTCGCGCCGTCCAGCGGCCGCGCGCAGCCTGTGGCGGTCGATGAGTTGGTCGCGTTTCGCCGGGCGCTGCAGTCGCCCGCGCTGCCGGCACACCGGCTGGACACGGAGGCCGATGTGCCTCCGCCCGAATCGCACAGCGATTTTTCAGCGCTGAGCGAAACGCAGTACGGAAAGCTGTAGGGATCAAGCCCCCACACTCCGCCGCTGCGCGGGTCGCTGCCCCCCGAGGGGGCTGACCTGCCTTGGGGCGGCCCGGTGGCAGCTCGTGATGCCTCCAAGCGTCCCGCGCCTTCGTCGGCGCGGACCGGGGCTCCGCCGCTGCGATGGCCCGGGCTTCAGTGGCCCGAGAAATCCACCAGCGTGAACAGCGGCAGCCCGCTGGCCCGCAGCCGCTCTGAACCGCCCAGTTCGGGCAGGTCCACGATGGCGGCGCCTTCCATCACCTCGGCGCCCAGTTTCTCCAGCAGCCGTGCGCCCGCCATCATGGTGCCGCCCGTGGCGATGAGATCGTCGATCAGCAGGACCCGGTCGCCCGGTTTGACCGCATCGGTGTGCAGTTCGACCGTGGCGCTGCCGTATTCCAGCTCGTAGGTTTCTTCCACCGTGGTGAAGGGCAGCTTGCCCTTCTTGCGGATCGGCACGAAGCCCAGGCCGAGTTCGTAGGCCACCACCGAACCGATGATGAAGCCCCGCGCGTCCAGCCCGGCCACCACGGTGGGGCGCAGGGATGGCTCCATGTAGCGGTGCACAAAGGTGTCGATCAGCACGCGGAACACCCGGGGGTCCTGCAGCAGGGGCGTGATGTCGCGGAATTGCACGCCGGGCGCGGGCCAGTCGGGCACGGTCCGGATGTGGGATTTGAGGAAGTTGGTGCTGTCCATGCTGTGATCCGGGTTGAGGAGCGCCGGTGCGCTGGGGTTTGAGGGGTGCAGAAGGGAACCGGTCCGTCAACCCGACAGCAGCCGGTCTTCGGCCAGCGCCAGCGCAGGCGCTTTGCCGCTGAGTACCAGGGTGTCGCCGCCTTCAAGCACCGTGTCGTCGTTGAAAGGCACGCCGTGGCCGCTGGACCGGCGCAGGTTGGCGACACGCACGCCCACGGTTTCCAGTGCCAGGCTGCCCAGCGTCTTGCCGACCGTGCGACCGGCCGACGGCAGCGTCACGGTGTTCAGGCGCTCGTGTTCGGCTTCTTCGATGCCATCATCGTCCGCGCCATGGAAGTAGCCCTTGAGCAGGTTGTAGCGCGCGTCGCGCTGGTCCTGCACGACGCGGATCACGCGTCGCATCGGCACACCCACCAGCGCCAGCGCGTGGCTGGCCAGCATCAGACTGGCTTCGATCGCTTCAGGCACCACCTCGGTGGCGCCAGCGCTGCGCAGTTTCTCCAGATCCGCGTCATCGATGGTGCGCACCACCACCGGCACCTGGGGGGCCTGTTCGTGGGTGTGGTGCAGCACCTTGAGTGCGCTGGCCGTCTCGATGTAGGTGATCACCACCGCGCTGGCGCGGTGCAGGCCGGCGGCGATCAGTGCCTGCAGGCGCGCCGCGTCACCAAAGACGACCGAATCCCCGGCCGCTGCGGCCTGGCGCACGCGGTCGGGATCCAGATCGAGCGCCATGTAGGGAATGCCTTCAGCCTCCAGCAGCCGCGCCAGGTTCTGGCCGCAGCGCCCGTAACCGCAGATGATCACGTGCTTGTCGGCGTTGATCGCCTTGCGCGCGATGCTGGTCATCTGCACCGACTGCATCAGCCAGTCGCTGCCGACCACCCGGCTGACGATGTCGTTGGCGTACAGGATCACAAAAGGTGTGGCCAGCATGGACACGACCATCGACGCCAGGATGGGGTTGAAGAGCGCCGGTGGCACCAGGTTGTTCTGCCCGGCCAGCGTGAGCAGAACCAACCCGAACTCGCCGGCCTGCGCGAGGTACAGGCCCACGCGCAGCGACACCCCCATGCTCGCGCCCCAAGCCCGTGTCAACCCGGTGATCAGGGCCAGTTTGAAAACCACCGACAGCGACAGCAGCAGCAGCACCAGTGGCCAGCGCTCCAGCACCAGCCGCCAGTCGAGCATCATGCCGATGGTGATGAAAAACAGGCCGAGCAACACGTCGTGGAAGGGCCGGATGTCGGTTTCCACCTGGTGCTTGAACTCGGTCTCCGAAATCAGCATGCCGGCCACGAACGAACCCAGCGCGAGCGACAGGCCCGCGTGTTCGGTCAGCCATGCCAGTCCGAGCGTGATGAGCAGCAGGTTGAGCATGAACAGCTCGTCGCTTTTCTGCCGCGCCACCAGGGTGAGCCACCAGCGCATGACTTTCTGGCCGCCGGTGAGCAGCACGCCCAGCAACACCACCGCCTTGAACAGGGCCAGCCCCAGGGCCGGCAACAGGTCTTCCGGTGCCGCGCCGAGCGCGGGAATCAGCACCAGCAGCGGCACCACGGCCAAGTCCTGGAACAGCAGGATGCCGACCACCCGTTTGCCGTGTTCGGACTCCAGCTCCAGCCGCTCGGCCACCAACTTGATCACAATGGCCGTGCTGCTCATGGCCATGATGCCGCCCAGCGCGACCGCGATCTGCCAGGACACCTTCCACCAGGTGGGCAGTAGCAGGGCCATGGCGAGCGAAGCGGCTGAGGTGATCACCAGGGTGAGCACCACCTGGGACAGACCGAGTCCGAACACGTGGCGCCGCATCGCGCGCAGCTTGGGCAGGCTGAATTCCAGTCCGATCACGAACATCAGGAATACCACCCCGAATTCCGCCAGGTAGCGCACGCCGCTGGAGTTCTGCGCCAGCGCCAGCGCATTGGGACCGATCACCACCCCCACAACCAGGTAACCCAGCATGGGCGGCAGCTTGAACTGGCGGCACACCACCACGCCCAGCACAGCGGCCAGCAGGTAGAGCAGGGTGATGTCCAGCGAATTCATGGGGTAATGGTAAGGGCTGACCGCAACGGCCCGGCCCGGGCACAGCGGCGATAATTCGGGCATGAGTCTGCCCCCCACGTTCGACCCGGTCCGCGCCCTGGCCCTGGCCCGCGAAACCCTCCGCATCGAGGCAACAGCCGTCAACGCCATGGCCGACCGCATGGACGACTGCTTCTCCCGCGCGGTGGCCCTCGTGCTGGGCAGCAGCGGACGCGTGGTCGTCATGGGCATGGGCAAGAGCGGCCATGTGGGTCGCAAGATTGCCGCCACCCTCGCGTCGACGGGCACGCCCGCGATGTTCGTGCACCCGGCCGAGGCCAGCCACGGCGACCTGGGCATGATCACGGCGGCTGATGTGGTGCTGGGCATCAGCAACAGCGGTGAGAGCGAAGAGCTCACGGCCCTCCTGCCGTTGATCAAGCGCATGGGCGTGCCCCTGGTGGCGCTCACCGGCCGCGTGCAGTCCACCCTGGGCCGGCACGCCGCTGTGGTGCTCGACGCCTCGGTCGAAAAGGAAGCCTGTCCCCACAACCTGGCCCCCACCGCCAGCACCACGGCCCAGCTCGCCATGGGCGACGCGCTGGCCGTGGCGCTGCTGGACGCGCGGGGCTTCAAGGCCGACGACTTCGCCCGCTCCCACCCCGGCGGCGCATTGGGCCGCAAGCTGCTGACCCATGTGAGCGACGTGATGCGCAGCGGCGACGATGTGCCGCGCGTGCGCCTGGATGCCGATCTGATGACTCTGATGCGCGAGATCAGCGCCAAGGGCTTGGGCATGAGCGCCGTCGTCGATGGTGAAGGCGCGGTGCTGGGCGTGTTCACCGACGGCGATCTGCGCCGCCTGATCGAAAAGTCCGGCAGCAGCGTGGACCTGCGCGCGCTCACCGCGAGCGAGGTCATGCACCCCAACCCGCGCACCGTGCGGGCCGATGCCCTGGCGGTGGAAGCCGCGGACCTGATGGAGTCGAACCGTGTCACCAGCCTGCTGGTGGTGGATGATGCGGGCAGCCTGACCGGCGCGCTCAACAGCAACGATCTCATGCGGGCGAAAGTCATTTGACCCCCCGCGCCGCCTGCGGCGTCACCCCCCAGGGGGCGGCTCTGGCGGCCCGGCAAAGCCGGTTCCGCGGCGCCCTGACGGAAGGCACTTCACTCGAACGCATCCTCTCCAGTTAGCATTGCCCCATGTCTTCTGATCTGCCGCCGCTGCGTCCCACGCTGAACTTCCCGCCCGAGCTGTTGTTGCGCGCGCAGCCTGTGCGTGTGGTGTTCTTTGACGTGGACGGTGTGCTCACGGATGGTGGCCTGTACTTCAGCGAGTCGGGTGAGACCCTCAAGCGCTTCCACACGCTCGACGGTCATGGCATCAAGCTGTTGCAGCGGGCCGGCATCACGCCGGCCGTGGTGAGCGGGCGCGATTCGCTGGCTTTGCGCGCTCGCCTGAAAGCCCTGGGTGTGGTCGACACGCGTTTCGGCACCGAAGACAAGCGGCCGGCGGCCGAGGCCATCCTGGCCGAGCTGGGCCTGGACTGGTCGGCCGCGGCGGCCATGGGCGATGACTGGCCCGACCTGCCCATGCTGCGGCGTGCCGCACTCGCCTGCACTCCACCCACCGCCCATCCCGAATTGCTGGCCCTGGCCCACCATGTCACACAGCGCCGGCCGGGGGCAGGTGCCGTGCGCGAGCTGTGCGATCTGTTGCTGGTGGCCAGCGGTCACTATGCGCGTGAGCTGGAGGCGGCTGCATCGTGAACGCGCCCGCACCCACCGATCCCCAGGTAAAGAAGCGCCGCAGGGGCCTGAGCCGGGTCTGGGACCAGCTCTCCCTGTACATCCCGGTGCTGCTGATGATGCCGCTGGCGCTGGCGTCCTACCTCCTGCTGCAGGCCACGCCCCAGCCCATGGAGCCCGAGCCCGAGCGACTGCTCACCAACGAGCCCGACTTCTTCATGCGGCGGTTTTCCGTCAAGGTGTTTGCGCCCAACGGGACATTGCAAACCGAGGTCTACGGAGCCGAGGCCCGCCACCACCCTGACACGGATCGCACGGTCATCGACACCGCACGCATTCGCACCTACAGCGCGCAGCGCCAGCTCTCCACGGCCACGGCGCGCGAGATCATCAGCAACGGCGAGGGCACGGTTTACGAGCTCAGGGGCGATGCGGTGGTGGTGCGCCAAGCCGCACGCAACGCCGCTGGCGAGCGCTTGCCGCGCATGGAGTTCCACGGCGAATTTCTGCGGGTGAGCACCGACCCCGAACACATCGAATCGGATCTTCCGGTGCTGTTGATCCGTGACAAGGACCAGATGACGGCGGACACGCTCGACTACCGCGGTGATTCGCGCGTGGTCGAACTCAATGGCCGGGTTCGCGCCCAGCTCGCGCCGCGCTGAGGCGCTCCCTTTCTCTGCACCCGGCGCCCTCCATGTCGCACGACCTGCCGCCCGCCCCCCTGGTGTTCATCACCGGAGCGTCCAGCGGCATCGGCCAGGCGCTGGCGCTGCGCTATGCGCGGGCGGGCTACCGGCTGGCTTTGGTGGCCCGCCGCAGCGGCGAGCTGCAAACCTGGGCGCAGGCCCAGGGCTGGGTTGACAGCACCTGCCGGATCTACAACGCCGATGTGTCCGACGCCACCAGCATCGTGGCCGCCGGTGCCGCCTGTCTGGCTGACCAGGGCCTGCCCGATGTGGTGATCGCCAACGCCGGCATCAGCATCGGCATGGACACAGCCGAACGGGACGACATCGATGTGATGGCGCGCACCTTTGCCACCAACAACACCGGCATGGCCGCCACCTTCCAGCCCTTTTTGGCCGCCATGGCCCGGCGCGGCAGTGGCACGCTGGTGGGCATCGGCAGCGTGGCGGCCATTCGTGGCTTGCCCGGGCACGGGGCCTACTGCGCCAGCAAGGCCGCGGTCGTGGCCTATTGCGAGAGCCTGCGCGGCGAGCTGCGCAGCAGTGGTGTGGGTGTGGTCACGCTCTTGCCCGGCTATGTGGACACGCCGCTCACCCGCAAGAACCGCTACGCCATGCCCTTTCTGTTGAGCCCGGAAGTCTTTGCGGCGAAGGCGTTCGACGCCATCGCCGCACAAACCAGCTACCGGGTGATCCCCTGGCAGATGGGGGTGGTGGCCAAGTTGCTGCGCCTGCTGCCGAACGGCCTTTTCGACCGCTTGCTGGCCGGTCGGCCACGCAAGCACCGGCAAGGCGAAGACGCGGCAGCCTGAAACCCGGGGGCTGTCCCAGGGCGGTAGCGCAATCGCGTTACAGGCCTGAATCGGGAAAGAACGCAAAAGCAATACGGTGCAATTTTTCCCACTGTCGAAGGTGGGCTCCTGGTGCTGCGCACGTCACAAGTTGCGTAAAAAATCACAGCACAAGACTTGGTTTTGCGCCAAAGTGGCAGTGATGACCCGCAACACCCTCGCCCCACCCACTCCGTCCTTGGTCAAGAAGCGTGCCTCTGGCCACAGGTTTTGGGCCATCTGCTGCCTGGGAATGGGGTGGGTGGTGACTGCGCAAGCCCAGTCCAAAGACCCGGCTGCATTCCAGACCCAGGTTTGGGCGGCCAGTTGCATGGCCTGCCACGGACCTGACGGTCGGGCCGAAGGTACGGGCCAGGCCATCGGCGGGCGTCCCGCCAAGGATCTGCTGGGCAAGCTGCTGGGCTACAAGAGTGGCCAGCTCAAGGGCACCATCATGCACCAGCACGCCAAAGGCTACAGCGACGAGGAGCTATCCCGCATCGCCGACCATTTTTCCGCACTCAAATGAGAGCCCCTGGCATGACCCAGCGACGTGCATTTCTCCAGGCCGGCCTGGCCGCGGCTTCAACACTGGCATCACCCTATGTGGCTGCGCAAAGCGGTGAACGGGTGGTCATCATCGGGGGTGGATTCGGGGGCGCCACAGCCGCGCGCTACCTGCACCGATTCAACCCCGCCCTGCAGATCACGCTGGTCGAACCCGCCAGCGAGTTCGTCATGTGCCCGATGAGCAACCGCGTGATCCATGGTGGGCTGAGTCTGCGGGACATCTCGCGGCCCTACAGCCGCCTCGTCGCCCAGAGCGGGCTGCGCTGGGTGCGGGCCCGGGCCGACGTGATCGACACCAGCCTGCGCGAGGTGCGCGTGGGGGCCGAGAAGATTCCCTATGACCGGCTGATCGTGGCGCCAGGGGTTGACTACGTGTACGACGGCATCGACGGTTTGCAGACCGCGGCCCAGCAGGCACGCGTGCCCCACGCCTGGAAGGCGGGCGAGCAGACCCAGCAGCTGCGCCAGATGCTGCAGGCGTTGCCCGACGGCGGTGTGGTGGCCATGACGGTGCCCAAGGTGCCCTACCGTTGCCCGCCTGGCCCCTATGAGCGGGCCAGCCTGATCGCCCATTTCCTGCAGACGCGCAAACCCGGTGCCAAGCTGCTGGTGTTTGATGCCAATCCGGAAATTCAGGCCAAGAAAGGCCTGTTTGAAGCGGTCTGGAAAAGCCGCTACGGCGCGCAGATCGAGTACGTGCCCAACGCCGACCTGAAAGCGGTGGACACCCAGAGCGGTACGCTCAGCTTCGATCTGCAGGGCAAGGTCAAGGCGCAGGTGATCAACGTGATTCCGCCACAGCGCGCCGGCGCCATTGCCCGCAGCAGCGGTCTGGCCAATGTGGGCGACCGCTGGTGCGGCGTGGACTTCCTGAGCTACGAGTCGACCGTCGCCAAGGGTGTATACGTGCTCGGGGATTCGATCGCGGGTGCACCCGGCATGCCCAAGTCCGCGCACATGGCCAACCAGGAAGCCAAAGTGTGCGCCGGGGCGATCGCCGCGCAGTCGTTGGGCATGCCTGTTCCGTCCCTGCCCATCATTGCCAACACCTGCTACAGCTTCGTCTCGCAGTCGGAGGTGATTCACGTGGCCGCGGTGTATCGCTACGACAGCGCCAAGAAAACCATGGTGCCGGCCAAAGACGCAGGCGGATTGTCCGACCGCCCGACCGCCACGGAAGCGCTCTTCGCCATGGCCTGGGCGACCAACATTCTCAATGACACGCTGGGTTGACGTGGACCGGATCGATGGTGCGTTGATACCCCACCATGGCTGAAGTGCCGCTGACGGATATCGGCCTCAGACCACCCTGACACAAGGCACGGTCTTCAACTTCTGCAGACGAAAAAAAAGCCATTCGGGCAGGCCGAAGGGCTTTTTTTGAGCAACCCGGTCACGACAACCGGGTTGGCAGGGGAAAGCGATCAGTAACCGCCGCGACCACCACCGCCGCCGCCATCACGACGACCACCGCCGCCGTAGGGGCTGCGGAAGCCGCCGCCGTCACCACCACCACCACCGCCGAAGCCGCCGCCACCACCGCGGGGGCCGCCAAAGCCGCCGCCGCCGGTGCGGGGAGGACGGGCTTCCATCGGACGGGCTTCGTTGACCACCAGGCTGCGACCGCCCAGGGACTGGCCGTTCATGCCTTCAACAGCAGCTTGCGCTTCTGCGTCGTTGCCCATTTCGACAAAGCCGAAGCCTTTCGAGCGGCCGGTGTCACGTTCCATCATGACCTTGGCGCTGTTGACAGAGCCGTAGGCGCTGAAAGCTTGCTGCAGGTCTTCGTCACGCACGGTGTAGGGCAGGTTGCCCACGTACAGTTTGTTGCCCATGGTTGGGACTCCTAATAACACTGAGAAAAATAGCGATGGAGCCCCGTTAGCACACAAAAACCTGTAGCACGCGAAACCAACCGATCACTTGTCAAGCGAGGCCTGATGGCTCTCGCGGAAGGATTATGCGCTGAATGCCGCATGGATAGTGACAATTTTTCGGGCGCCTGAAAGCGTCCAATCCTGCGATGCAGATTAGCAACATTTCCCGAAACACGGGGTGTGCCGGCGGGGGCTGCCCGCTCGCAGCGCTTCAATTTATACTCGCCAGCAGCGCCGATTTGATCCAGATTGCGGGCGCTTAAGAAATGCCGCTAAAGGGGGGATTCCCGGTCTCGCTCTTGGCGGCACCGGGTTTTTTGTTTTTGGACCCTGCCCGGCAGGGGAAACCGCAGTGATCGTCACGCCCCAAACGTTCCGGTTCACCGAACCGCTGCCGCTCAAGAGTGGCGCCGTGCTGCCCGCCTACGAGCTGGTGGTGGAAACCTACGGCACGCTCAACGCCGACCGCTCCAACGCGGTGCTGGTGTGCCATGCCCTCAACGCCTCGCACCACGTCGCCGGCTGGCACGCCGACGCCAGCGGCCAGCCGCTGCCCCGCAGCGAAGGCTGGTGGCACAACATGATCGGTCCCGGCAAGGCCGTGGACACCGACCGCTGGTTCGTCATCGGCGTCAACAACCTCGGCTCCTGCTTCGGCTCCACCGGCCCCACCCACACCAACCCCGCCACCGGTCAGCCCTGGGGTGCGGACTTCCCCGTGATCACGGTGGAAGACTGGGTGAACGCGCAGGCGCGCCTGCTCGACGTCATGGGTATCGAGCAACTGGCCGCCGTCATGGGCGGCAGCCTGGGCGGCATGCAGACACTGAGCTGGACGCTGCAGCACCCCGAGCGCGTGCGCCACGCCATCGTGGTCGCCAGCGCGCCCAACCTCACAGCCGAGAACATCGCCTTCAACGAGGTGGCGCGCCGCGCCATCGTCACCGACCCCGATTTCCATGGCGGCCACTACCTGCGCGAAGGCACGCTGCCCCGGCGTGGCTTGCGCATCGCCCGCATGATCGGCCACATCACCTACCTGAGCGACGACGTGATGAACGAAAAATTTGGTCGTTCGCTGCGCACCGCCAACGGGGAAGACCCGACCGAGACCGCCGAGCTGGCCTACCGCTACACAACCCAAGATGTGGAGTTCCAGATCGAGAGCTACCTGCGCTACCAGGGCGACAAGTTCAGCGAGTATTTCGACGCCAACACCTACCTGCTGATCACCCGTGCGCTCGATTATTTCGACCCCGCGCGCGAACACGGTGGCAGCCTGAGCGCCGCGCTGGCGCGCGCGAAAGCCCGGTTCTTGCTGGTGAGCTTCACCACCGACTGGCGCTTTTCGCCCGCACGCAGCCGCGAGATGGTCAAGGCCCTGCTGGAAAACGGGCGCGACGTGAGCTACGCCGAGATCGACGCGCCGCACGGCCACGACGCTTTCCTGCTCGACGACCCTCGTTACCACCAGGCGGTGCGGGCTTACTTCGAGCACACCGTGGCCGGCACGGAGGTCACAAAATGAGCGAAAAAGCCATTCTGGAATCCATCGCCCGGCTCGTGCCACCGGGCTCGCGCGTGCTCGACCTGGGTTGCGGCGACGGCGCTTTGCTGGCGCACCTGCAAGCCACTCGCGGCTGCAGCGGCTACGGCGTGGAGATCGACGATGCCAAGGTGCTGGCCTGCGTGAAGCGCGGTGTCAACGTGTTGCAGCTCAACCTCGAAGGCGGGCTCACCATGTTCAACGACGACGCCTTCGACGTGGTGCTGCAGATCGACACGCTGCAACACCTGCGCAACGCCCAGACCATGCTGCTGGAGACCGCACGTGTGGGGCGCCTGGGCATCGTGGCCTTCCCCAACTTCGCCCACTGGCCCAACCGGCTGGCGGTGTTGCAGGGCCACATGCCGGTGACCAAGCGCCTGCCCTACCAGTGGTACGACACGCCCAACATCCGCGTCGGTACCTACCGCGACTTCGAGGTGCTCGCGCGGCGCAACGGCCTCACCATCGAAGACAGCTTCGGCCTGCACGAAGGCCACGAGGTCCGGACCCTGCCCAACCTGCTGGCCAGCACGGCGGTGTTCCGCTTCTCAAGCTGAGGCGCTGCCCGCTTCGCGCGCGGCGTCGGCCGCGAAGTCGCCAGGCGTTGCCGCGCTGGCGGCGAGCAGGCCAGGGTAGATCGCGGCGAATGTCGCTGTGATCTCGCCCAGCGGCAGGTCGTCAAAGCTGCCGCGCTCGGCCACGTACTCCATGTGCCGCTGGCCCGCGCGGTCGAACGGGTGGTAGAGCGAATCCTTCACGCCGTCGAACTCCAGCGGCAGCAGACCGAACTTCTCGCACAGTGACAGGTTGAACGCCGGTGTCGCCTTGCGCCAGCCGCCGTCGATCCAGAGCTCGGTGTAGCCGTGCCAGGCGAACACATCGGTCTGCATGGTCCGGCGCAGGCGTTCGGTGGACAGGTGGTTGCGCACATCGGCAAAACCCAGCCGCGCCGGGATGCCGGCCGCGCGCGCCACCGCCGCCAGGGCCACCGCCTTGGGCACACACCAGCCACTGCCCTGGGCCAGCGCGGTGCTGGCTTTCATGCCGTGTTCGGACAGGTCGATGCGGTACGGGTCGTAGCGCAGGCCGTCGCGCACGGCCAGGTACAGCGCCACCGCGCGGTCGCGGTCGTTGCTGCCCTGCGCGTGCGTGCTCGCGAAGGCGACCACCACGGGGTGGTCGCTGTCGATGCAGGGGGTGGCGGTCAGATGGGGGTTGTGCGCGTTCATGGTGCGAAATTACCAGAGCGCCCACCGGCTGCGCGACATCTGCGAGACGCCCCTTCTAAAACCAAATAGTGTGAACAGGTTGGCACACGCACGCCTATTTCGCACTTCATTGATGCGCGTTGGCGTCGATATAGCACCAACGAGCGCTGTTTCTCCCCACGTTGGTGGGGGCAAAAAGTTTTCTGCTCTCACCATTTCGGGCTTTGCGCAAACCCGAAGGGGCCACGGCTTCATGCGCTCATTAAATCTAAGAAGGTCAAGACATCATGAATCCAGGATTCACGTTCGGCATTGCCCGGCGGCTTTACGCGGTCAGCATCGCCATTTCGTTGGCACTGGCCGCTTTGGGCGTGTACGCCTACACCAGCCTGAACCAGGCCGCCGACCTGGCCGGCTCCACCGGAAGCACCCGCGTGCCGCAGCTCAGCACCATGGCGGAGATGGAGCTCAATGTGACTCAGGTCTCGCTGCAGATCCGCCATGCCATTCTGGCGCGCAATCCCCAGGAGCTGCAGGAGACCTTGGCGTACATCACCAACAAGCGCAAGCACATGGACGAGGCTTTCTTGGCATACGAGAAGCGTCTGTTTTCAGAAGAAGGCAAGGCTCATTTCGCCACCTTGCCGCCCCTGCTGGCGGCGTTCTGGAAGGAGGGTGAGGCCAACATCGCCCTGATCCAGGAGGGCAAAAAGGAAGAAGCCTTTGCCTACCTGGTGGACGTGACGATTCCCGCGCGCAACCAGTTGCTCAAGGCCTTCAAAGGCGGTGTCGAGATCCAGACCCAAGGATTGGGCAGCGACATTCAGCAGATTCAGAAAGACGCGCTGAGAACCGCGAACCTGATTGCCATTCTGGCAGCGGTCCTGTTGGTCGTGCTGATGGTGTTCTCGGCGTATGTGGCCGCGCTGTTGCGCCGCCGTGTGGCTCTCACCCAGGCCGTTGCCGAGCGGGTGCGCGATGGCGACCTGACCACATCGGTGAACGATGACGCACGCGATGAATTCACGCCCCTGCTGGCCGCGATGAAAGACATGCAGGCTTCGCTCACCCGTGTGGTGTCCGAGGTGCGCCAGGGGGCCGACAGCGTGGCCACGGCCAGCGCCCAGATCGCCCAGGGCAATTCAGACTTGTCCAGCCGCACCGAGCAGCAGGCCTCGGCGCTGGAAGAAACCTCGGCTTCGATGGAGCAAATGGGATCGACCGCCAGCCAGAACGCCGACAACGCGCGCCAGGCCAGCCAGCTCGCGGCCAGCGCCAGCACGGTGGCGGTGCAGGGTGGCGAGGTGGTGAATCAGGTCGTGCAGACCATGAAAGACATCAACGACAGCAGCAAGAAGATCAGCGACATCATCGGCGTGATCGACGGTATTGCGTTCCAGACCAACATCCTGGCGCTGAACGCCGCCGTGGAAGCGGCCCGCGCCGGTGAACAGGGCCGGGGCTTTGCCGTGGTGGCGGGCGAGGTGCGCAACCTGGCGCAACGCAGCGCCGAGGCGGCGAAAGAAATCAAGGGGCTGATCAGCGCCAGTGTGGAACGAGTGGATCAGGGTACGGTCCTGGTGGACCGCGCCGGCAGCACGATGCAGGAAGTCGTGACCTCGATCCGGCGCGTGACCGACATCGTGGGCGAGATCAGCAGCGCCAGCCAGGAGCAAAACGCGGGTGTGAACCAGGTCAGCGAAGCCGTGAGCCAGATGGACCAGGCCACCCAGCAGAACGCCGCGCTGGTGGAAGAAAGTGCTGCTGCGGCTTCCAGCCTGCAGCAGCAGGCGCAGCAACTGGTGCAGGCGGTGGGTGTGTTCCGGCTCTCGGGCCACGTGACAACGGTCCGCCCTGCGCCGATGTCGGTGGCGACCCAGCCGGCGCGCGCCAAAGCCCGGCCCGCCCCGGTGCCCACCGCGACCCGTCCGGCCATCAAGGCCAAGGCTCCTGCCGCCGCTCCCTTGCCAGCCAGCGCGCTCAAACCCGTGGCCGTGCCCGCTGGCGGTGCGAGCGACGACTGGGAAAGTTTCTGATCCGCCGAACCGAAAGAACCCCACCATGGACATGCACCACGAAGGCAGCCACATCGCGCGCCAGACCAATGACCGCGCAGCCGCTGCCGCAGCGGCGAAGAAAGCCGAATTCCTGACCTTCCGCCTGGGCGCCGAGGAATATGGCATCGACATCCTGCGCGTGCAGGAGATCCGCTCCTACGAAGAG